>Ga0209810_1000221_pt1 | contig 162305 bp, 138 predicted proteins | sample Coa_R1_7_FD_187159 | JGI IMG/M metagenome (GOLD analysis project Ga0209810, IMG submission 187159) | Surface soil microbial communities from Centralia Pennsylvania, which are recovering from an underground coalmine fire - Coalmine... | ecosystem: Environmental > Terrestrial > Soil >... | reverse complement strand
CCGGAATTGCAAGCATCTGTTCGAATGCGAAAATAGAAACCCCTGTCCACACGGGCAGAGGCAAACACCCAACCAGCCTATTATTGGTGCTGTGGGCGATCAGCCATCTCGGGTTCCGAAACGCCTGATCGTGCCTATCGTGCCTGTAATAGCTCAATGATTCTGTCATCCCACGACGGCTCAGTGATTCTGTCACCCTGGGACCATGACCAGGGAGACGATCACCTTGAACCAGAAGGAGCAGCACCGCGTGCGCATCCTCACGCGGCTCCAGGGTGGGATCCCCCGGGCCGCTGAGGCAGCTACCCTCCCGGGCGTGTCCGTGCGGCACCTTCGCCGCCTCCTCGCCCGCTTCCGGCGCCACGGCATCGCTGCCGTGCCTCACGGGAACCGCGCCCTCCCGGGGCCCCGGGCGAATCGCCGCGCTCCCGCGGTTCGTCGGGGTGGGACGCCGTTCCTCGACCGGCAGGCCCCCGCGGCCGATCCGCTTCGCTAGAGCCCTCGTCAGACCTCGGAGATCATGCGCTAGCCGTGCTTGGACGCGGGCTCCGGGTGAATGCTGACCGTGATGTCCTCGACTTCCTGCCGGAGCTCCTGCCGCACGCGGAATTCCAGGTCTTCCGTAATATCATGGACGCGGGTGACCGACAGGGCGGGCTGTAGTGTGCAGTGCACCGTGGCAAGCAGGGCGCCCCCGACCCGATGAACCTCGACGGCGTGGCAGTTCACCACCCCGGGCGTCTGGCGGGCGATGTCGAGGATGCGTTGCTCCAGCTCAGCCCGGACCCGTGTCGCCGCCCGCGCGGGTTGGACGCGTTCCGGCAGTGGTTCGATGTGGACGTTCACCTCGTCGATTTCAGGCAGGGCGCTGCGGAGCGTGTGCTCGAGCGCGGTGGCGCGATCATGGGCCGCTGTGAGCCGCAGGTGCGGATCCACCTCCAGGTCGAGGTCGACTTTGACCCTGCCCCGTGTTTCAAACACGGTCACGTCGTGGATCTGGAAGTTCTCCCGGTGCGCGATCGAGCGGACGCGCTCCACCAGGTCTCCGGACGAGGGGGCGCGCGGAATCGCGTCGACGGTGACATCGGCCGTCGGCTGGAGGTCGTGGATCGTCCGCTCGACGCGCTGCACCACTGACTGGGCATATTCGAAGGGGATGTTGCTCTGGAGGACGAGGCGCAGGTCAACGAAGAGCCTGTTGCCGCTCTGCCGGGCGCGCACGCGCTCCACCTTGAGGACGCCGGGGACGCGCGCCGCGGCCTCCACGATGCGCTCGGGCACGCCCTCCGGGGCCGCGTCCAGGAGGGGCCCAACGGTCCGGTTTCCCAGCCGCGTCCCGACGTAGAGGCTGAGGGCGGCCACCACGAGCGCCGCCACGGGGTCGGCATCCCGGAGCCAGGGCAGTCGGGTGGTGCCGGCCAGGGAGACGAGGAGGAGCCCGAGGATCACCGCGCTCGTGCTCCAGACGTCTGTCGAGAAGTGGAGCGCGTCCGCCTCGAGCGCCTGGCTGCGGTATTTCGCCGCCGCCCGCGACAGCGCGCGAGAGCGCAGCGTGTCGATCAGGATGGACAGCAGCAGCACCCCAAACGCCCATGCGGACGGCTCCACGTGCGACGCGCGGAGGGCAAGCCGGCGTATCGCTTCGATGACGATCCAGACGCTCGTGACGATGAGCAACCCCGTCTGGACGAGCGCCGAGAGATGCTCGACTTTGCCGTGCCCGAAGGGGTGCGCCGGATCCGCCGGCTGGTCCGCAACCCGGACCGAGAGGTATGTGATCACGGCCGCGACAAGATCGATGCCGGAATGCGCCGCCTCCGACAGCATGCCCAGGCTTCCGATGAGGAGCCCGACGATGGCCTTGAGGGCGGTGAGGAGCGCGGCGGCCACCACGGACGAGAGTGCCACCGCGCGCTTCTCCCGAGCCGGGATCCCGGCAAGGGGTGACGGGCGGGTCGACATGGTCGGCACAGGCCTCGGACGCCGTCGGATCAGCCCGACCGACGGCTCCCTACATGCTAGCACATCGTAGCGTGGTCACGGCGTGGCCGCAAGGCCCTTCGCTCACCACCGGGGTTGCCCACCGGTGGCCATCCTCTCACGGAGATGCGGGCGTTCGCCGTGGGGGCGGACGTGACGGCACGGGGTTGAGGTGGACTTGCGGGCCGTAGGTCACGGAGGCCGGCAGGAAGAGACCGTCCCGGCGCGCCAATATCGACCCGTGGCACGACGGTGTGTCGGAGACGGGGTAAGCAATCTATGCGAGCTCGTGCGAGGAGGGCAGGATGCGCGGCGTGCTCCGGGTGGGTGATCGTGTCGCGTGGAACTCGGAGGCCGGACGGGTGAGCGGCGTCATCATCCAGAAGATCACATCCGACACGCTCCTCAAAGGCCGCGTGCGGCACGCGTCGAGGGACGAGCCGCAGTACGTGATCAAGAGCGACAAGACCGACCACATCGCGATCCATAGAGCCTCGGCGCTCACCAAAATCCGGCGGCGCGCGGGCACCGCGCGCCGCCGGACGCGGGCGGCCGCGCGCAGGGGCCGGTGACGGCGCGATGCCGGTCGAGATCAGCGTCGGCCCTCCCGTCCTGACGATCAACCAGAGCACCACCTTCATGGTCACCGACCTCGGCGGCGAGATCGCGGCCGACAGCGAGCAGGGCGTCTTCGCCGGCGACACGCGCTTCGTCAGTTACTACGCGATCTTCGCGAACGGCCGGCCGTGGGTCCGCCTCACCTCGAGCCCGATCACCTACTACGCGGCCCGGATCGTGCTCACGAACCGCGCCTTTCGAACCGAGGAGGGAGAGGTTCCCGAGGGCACGCTCGGACTTGAGATCTGCCGGACGGTCGGCGAGGGGATCCACGAGGACCTCGACGTGACCAACTACGGCGTGGCGCCGGTGCGGTTCAACCTGGAGATCGCGCTGCGCTCGGACTTCGCCGACCTGTTCGAGGTGAAGTCGCACGAGTTCGTGCGGCGCGGGCGGATCGAGACGGTGTGGGACGCGGAGCGGAGCGAGGTGCGCACGTCCTACACCCACCGCGACTTCCACTGCGAGTTCACCTACCGGCTCGTCAACACCGACTCCGCGGCGCACTACGCCAACGGCCGCGTGACGTTCGAGATCGCGCTGGCGCCCGGCGCGAGGTGGCACGCGTGCGCCCACTACATCCTGGCCGGCGCCGGGCAGGTCCGGGCCCCGCTGTACGGGTGCGCCCACCTCGACGAAGAGACGGATTTCGACCGGCTGCAGGCCGGGTGGCAGGCACAGGCCACGCAGCTCACCTCCGCCAACGAGGAGGTGTACCGGCTCTACCAGCAGTCGGTGGAGGACATCGGGGCGCTGCGGCTGTACGAGCACGACCTGGCCCCGGACGTCTGGGTGCCGGCGGCGGGGGTGCCGTGGTATGTGACGCTGTTCGGCCGCGACAGCCTGATCGCCGGGTTGCAGACGCTGCTGCTGCACCCGGGGCTGGCGCGCGGGGCGTTGCGCAAGCTCGCCCAGTACCAGGCGCGGGAGGAGGACGACTGGCGGGACGCCCAGCCCGGCAAGATCCTGCACGAGATCCGGTTCGGCGAGCTGGCGCACTTCCACAAGATCCCGCACACCCCGTACTACGGGACGGCGGACGCGACGCCGCTGTACCTGATCCTGCTGCACGAGACGTGGAAGTGGACGGGGGACGAGGCGCTGCTGCGGGAGTACCGGGACACCGCGCTGGGGTGCCTGGCGTGGATCGACCGGTACGGGGACCTGGACGGGGACGGGTTCCAGGAGTACCGGACCCGCTCGCCGCAGGGCTACGAGAACCAGGGATGGAAGGACGCGGGGGACGCGGTGGTGGACGCGGACGGCCGCCCGGTGGGGCAGCCCAAGGGCACCTGCGAGCTGCAGGGGTACGTGTTCGACGCATGGCAGCGGATGGCGGAGGTGTTTGCGGCCCTGGGGGAGGGGGGGCGCGCGGAGGAGTTGCGGCGGAAGGCGGCGGCGCTGCGGGCGAGGTTCGAGGCGCGCTTCTGGTGCGAGGAGATCGACTGCTACGCGTTCGCGCTGGGGCCGGACAAGCAGCCGGTCCGCAGCGTCGCCTCGAACGCGGGGCACTGTCTGTGGAGCGGCATCGCGTCCGCGGCGCACGCCGCGCGCGTCGTGCGGCGGCTGCAGGAGCCGGACATGTGGAGCGGGTGGGGGATCCGGACGCTGTCGGCGCGCAACCCCGCCTACAACCCGCTCTCCTACCAGCGCGGGTCGGTGTGGCCCCACGACAACGGGCTCATCGCGCTGGGGTTCAAGCGCTACGGGTTCGCCGAGGAGGCCGCGCGCATCGCCCGGGACATCAGCGAGGCGGCCAGCTACTTCGTGAGCCACCGGCTCCCGGAGCTGTACGCGGGCCTGCCGCGGCGCCCGGGGATGTTCCCCGTGCAGTACCTCGGCGCGAACGTGCCCCAGGCGTGGGCCGCGGGGTCGGTGTTTCACCTGCTGCAGGCGATCCTCGGGCTGCGGGCGGACGCGCCGCGGAGCTGCCTCTACGTCGACCCGTACTTGCCGCGCTGGCTCACGGATGTCACGCTCCGCAACCTCACGGTGGGCCGGGCCCGGCTCGATCTGCGGTTCTGGCGGGAGGGCGAGCGCACCCGCTGGGATGCCTCGGTGCGCGACGGCGCCCTCAAGATCGAGGAGGCGCCGTGGCACCCCTGGTCTACCTGAGCACCGTCAACGCGCCCCCGAGACTGCGCCTTCCTCATGCGCCCCGTTCGCTGTCGCCCCCGGGCGTGGCCCCCGCCCAACCCGGGACCGTCGCGTGGCCGCGCGGCCCGGGGGCGACGCCCCCGCGATGATCCGGCGGGTCCACCGGGGAAGGTTCCATGCGACGTAGACCGCGTTGTAAACACTGAACGCTGCCAGCCCGAGCAGCAGGGAGGCCGGTCAGGTATCGCACACGCCTCGGGCTCTGAGCGCCTTCCATGTGAGCGGGCGTTCAAGCATAATCTCCGCTCCTCTTCGATGCCGTGCCGTCAATCCCATGATGAGGATCGCAACGCGCGGATGCAAGCCCCGCCCGGCGGCGTACGCCCGTTCCAACCCGGCCGGAGGCGGCGGCATTCCGGGCTGCGGAGACGTGGCGGTGCGGCCGAGCGTTCGGGGCGCTGCCCCGTCGTTCGCCGCGTCGTAGGCGGTCGGTCGCGGGCGCGGGCCGGACGCGTGCGCGCTGACAGAGGGGCGCGTCCGGCCCGCGGCGCACCGAGCAGCGCGGGGACAGCGCGGCGTTGACACTCGCCAGGCGGCGATACTAGAATGGGCGTGTGACCGCGATCGTATCACAGCCGGTACAGCGCGAGGATCTCCTGCGGTATACCCGCCTTCGGTGTATCTGTCCGCCGCGGAGGTGAGCCGCAGCGGGGACCGTTCCGCCGCTGTGGGCGCCTTCGCAGCCCCCTGAGTCCGACCCACACGTCGTTCGAGCGTTTCCGATACGCCGGCGCTGTTCTCGGCGGCGGCGGGAGACCGGTCACCGGCCGGGTGAGGAGTCGTCCATGGCTGACACACGGGCTACGGTGAAGGTCAACGGGGTGGACCTCCCCACGGTCGTCGATCTGGCGACGCGCATGGACTCCGATCCTCGCTACGCGGAGGAGATGTCCCGGTTCTCTCGCCGCGCGCGCGTCCGCTGGATCGCCGGCCTGCACAGCCAGGCCTATACGCGTGACGTCCCCCCGCACGGGTACGACGAGCCCGAATGGCTGGGCGGAACCAACAAGGCGATGGCCGCGAGCGAGGCGCTGCTCGGCGCGATCGGCGGGTGCATCGCGGTCGGCATCGCAGCCCAGGCCGCTCTCCGCGAAGTCACGGTCGACGAGCTCGAGATCGACGTCGAGGGGACCATCGATCTGCCCGCCTTCTTCGGCATCCGTGAGAGCACCTCGGGCTACACCGCGATCAACGTGACAATCTACATCAAGTGCAGCGCCGAGGGCCCGCTCCTCGACGAGATCCTGTACCGCGCGGTGAACCTCTCCCCGGTGGTCAACACCGTGCGGCAGCCGGTGGACCTCCGGTACACCGTCAAGGCGATGGATTGAGGGGTGTCGCATGACCCGTCCCGCGCGCGACGACCGGACCTCCGCGGGCTCTCCTCCTGAGGGGGAGGCCCTTCCCTCCGACCGCGAGCGCCGCGGCGCTGCGGAGCGGCCGTCGCAGCATCCCGCGCCGGCCGTCCCGCCGCTGGGGCCCGACGGAACTCTCCCCCTGGCCGCCCTGCCGCTGGCCCCGCTCCCCGAGGAAGCGGAGCCCGAGGGCATCATCTTCCGGGGCGCGGCCCGGGCGGCGCCCGGGCCCGGGATGCCGTACACCGTGACCCGCCGCGACATCGCATGGGCCGACAACGTCCACGAGCTCGTCGAGCGCGCCAAGCGGCGGCAGTGGAACGCGACCACCGACATCCCGTGGCAGGCGGCACGGGCCGTCCCTCCGGAAATCGAAGAGGCGCTGGCGGATGTGCTGACCTGGATGGTGCAGCAGGAGTACGCCGCGTGGTACGTGCCCGCCAAGTTCGTGCCGCGGATCCACCCGGCGTTCTCCGAGGTGGGGTTCTTCCTGTCCACGCAGGTCATGGACGAAGCGCGGCACGTCGAGGCGTTCGTGAAGCGCCTCTACGTAAACGGGGTCGGCCTGCGCACGGCGTCGGCCGGGACGGAGAGCTCCATCAAGGGCCTGCTCGCCCAGGACGACTTCGCCAAGGCGAGCTTCCTCCTCCACGTGCTCGGGGAGGGGACGTTCATGGAGCTGTTTCACCTCCTCCTGGAGATCGCGCCGGATGAGGCCACCCGCGAGATCGTCGCGCGGTCGCTGGAGGACGAAGCACGGCATGTCGCGTACGGGGTGGGCCGGCTGCGGCGGCAGTTGCTCGCCGCCCCGCACCCCGACGCCGCCGGACAGGCTTTCGTCGACGCCCTCGAGGCCCGGCTGTCCTTCACATACGAGGTCTCGGGGATCCCGCAGCCCGTCCAGGAGGCCCTGGCCGTGGTCGCAGGCGGTGGCCGCGAAGCGGCCTCTCTGGATCGGGGCCGCCGCCGGGTGCAGCGGTTCGGCGAGGACCTGAACGGCGCTCGCCTCCAACGGCTCCGGCAGGCGGGCTTCAGCGAGAAGCTCGCGGAGCACATCTCCCAGCTCCATATCCGCAGCGCCGGCGGCCTCATGTAGATCTCGTGTATCGCGACGCGGCCAAGCGGCTTTGGCGCTCAGGCGAGCGGGGTCGGTCCGCTGGGGGCCCGGGCCCTTCCGTGAGGGGTATCGCGACGCGGACAGACGGCGCGGCGCTGAAGGGCTGACGTGCCATGACCCAGACGACCGACGAACGGGCGCTCATCCGCGAGCTCCTGCGGGCCTGCCGGACGATCGCGGTCGTGGGCGTCTCCTCGCATCCGTTCAAGGACAGCCACATCGTGGCCCACCACCTCCACCGCGAGGGCTATGAGGTGGTGCCGGTCAATCCCAATGCGTCGGCCGTCCTCGGCCGGACCGCGTACCCCTCGCTGAGCGCCCTGCCCGAGGACGTGGCGGCGCGGGTGGACCTCGTGGTGGTCTTCCGCCCGAGCCGGGAGGTCCCCGAGATCGTGGAGCAAGCGCTGGCCCGGCTGCCCAACGTCAAGGGGATCTGGACACAAAAGGGAATCGTCCACGATGGGGCGGCCGCCCGGGTCCGCGGCGCAGGTCTTGCGGTGGTCCAGGACCGCTGCATCCGCACGCAGCACCTGGGCTACAAGTTCAGCGCGCAGGCCGGGGGCTCCGCAGAGGCACGAGCATGAGCGAGACGCAGCAGGCGGTGATCCTCAGCGCCGTCCGCACGCCGGTAGGGCGTTTCCAGGGAGCGCTATCGTCTGTTCCCGCCGCGGAGCTGGGGGCGGCGGCTGTCCGCGCGGCGGTCGCGCGGGCGGGGTTGCCCGACCCCGCGGACATCGACGAGGTCATCATGGGCAACGTCGTCTCCGCCGGGCTCGGGCAGAACATCGCGCGGCAGTGCGCCATGCGAGGCGGCCTCCCGAGCAGCGTCGGCGCCATGGCCGTGAACAAGGTCTGCGGCGCGAGCCTCAAGGCCGTTGTGCTGGCGGCCCAGGCCATTCGCGCGGGTGACGGCGCGTTGTACGTGGTGGGCGGCGTCGAGAGCATGAGCCGTGCGCCACACCTCATCGACGGACGCGGAGGACAGCTTCGCCTGGGCCACGTGGAGGTCAGGGACGCGCTCGTCGTCGATGGCCTGTGGTGCGCGTTCGCGGACTGGGCCATGGGCAGCGCCGCGGAGCACATCGCCGACCGCTACGGGGTGACCCGGGAGGCGATGGACGAGTTTGCCCTCGGCAGCCACCGGAAGGCGGTAGCGGCGGTGGACGGTGGGCGATTTGCGTGCGAGATCGTGCCGGTGGTGGTTCACCAGCGCGGAGGCGAGACAGCCGTGGTGGACCGCGACGAAGGGCCGCGGCGCGACACGTCTCTGGAGGCGCTGGCGAAGCTGCCGCCGGTGTTCAAGCCGGGCGGTCGGGTGACGGCCGGCAACTCCCCCGGACTCAACGATGCTGCCGCGGCGCTCGTGATCGCGAGCGCATCCAAGGCCCGGGAGATCGGCGCGCGGCCCCTGGCCCGCATCGTCGGGTACGCGCAGGCTGCGGTCGAGCCCAAGGACATCTTCGATGCGCCGGCCCGGGCGATTCCCCGTCTGCTCCAGACGGTCGGTTGGTCGCTGGACGACGTCGACCTGATCGAGCTGAACGAGGCCTTTGCCGCGCAGATCCTGGCGAACGGCTACGCGCTGGCGGACCTGGGGTGGAACTGGGAGCGGGTGAACGTCAACGGCGGCGCGATCGCGCTCGGGCATCCGCTGGGAGCCACGGGCGCACGGATCCTCACGACACTCGTGCATGCGCTCCGCCGTGGTGGGAGACGGCGGGGGATCGCCGCGCTCTGCCTGGGGGGCGGCGAGGCTGTCGCGATCGCTGTGGAGGCGGAGGACGGTGGGCCCGGCGGTGGCTAGCCGCGTGCCGCTGCTCGTCGTCGGTGCGGGGCCGTACGGGCTGGCCCTATCGGCCTATGCGCGGTCCCAGGGCATCGAGCACGTCGTCGTCGGTCGTCCGATGGACTTTTGGAAGTCGCACATGCCCGGGGGGATGTACCTGCGGTCCGGGTGCGACTGGCACCTCGATCCTGCGGGCGATGACACGATCGAGCGCTACCTGGGGGCCAGGAACCTCCGGCCCACGGACGTCGAGCCGCTGTCGCGGGATGCCTACCTCGACTACTGCGCGTGGTTCCAGGATCGGAAGGCGATCCCGGTGCTTCCGAAGCTGGTGCGCGCGCTCCACTACCACCGCCGCGCGGGGCCGTGCTTCGAGGCCGTGCTGGAGGATGGGGATACGATCGCGGCCCGGTCGGTGGTGCTCGCCCTCGGCTTTCGGTACTTCGCGCACGTGCCCGACACCTACGCGGCTCTCGTGCCATCCGGGCGGCTCGTTCACACCTGCGATCTCGTGGACTTCTCACCGCTCCGGGGGAAGCGGGTGCTCATCATCGGGGGCCGGCAGAGCGCGTTCGAATGGGCCGCCCTCATCCGTGAGCACGGCGCCGCCGCCGTGTACCTGTCGTATCGTCACCCGACGCCGGCCTTCCAACCGTCCGATTGGTCCTGGGTGGATCCGCTCGTCGCGGCGATGGCATCGGATCCGGGCTGGTTCCGGCGTCTCACAGCCGAGGAGAAGGAGCAGGTGAACCGCCGCCTGTGGGCGGAGGGGCGGCTCAAGCTGGAGCCCTGGCTTGCCCCGCGGCTCGCGCACGGGACGGTCCGGCTGTTCCCCGAGTCCCGTGTGATCGGATGCCGCGAGCGGCCCGGCGGGGAACTCGATGTGACGCTGGACGACGGCACGGTCCTCCTCACGGATCAGGTCGTCCTGGCCACGGGATACAAGGTCGACGTCAGACGGATCCCGCCCCTGGCCCAGGGCAACCTGCTCGGGATGCTGAGCACCGAGAACGGCTTCCCGACACTCGACGAGCAGTTCCAGAGCACCGTGCCGGGGCTGTTCTTCACCAGCATGTGTGCGACGCGGCACTTCGGACCGTTCTTCGCCTTCACGGTCGCGGTCCGGACCTCCGCGACCGTGATCGGCTCCGCGGTGAAGGCGATGCTGGCGTAGCACCGGAGCGCGCCGGCCGAAGGCTCCGCCAAGCGCCCCTGCGACATCCCGCCGGAAGAAACGTTCGTTCGATTGCTCAAATCCTTCGCCCGACCGAGGGTGGCGCTGCCCGTGCATGGAAGGCGGAGAGTGCCACCAACTTTTCATCATTACACAATCGTTGCAGTGAATGACGTAGGTCGTGCCGGGGGGGAGCATGGGCCGCCGGCCGAAAGGTCGAGGGGCCTCGTTGCGTGGGGGCGCCGACGCGGGGAACCGCCGCAGGGCGCCCTGCTTGCTCCGCCATGTCGTGCCTTCGAAACGCGGCGCGCTGCGGCGCCGCTCACGGCACTCCTCGTCGTCCGCCCGGGCAGGCCTCGGTAGGGAGATCGCGGCGGGACGCCGCGCTTCCGACCGATCCCGGGCGCCACCCCGCCCGCCGGGCCGTCACCCCGCACTCCACCGGCGCAGCGGTGCGCCGTGGCTCCAAGCTCCGAGTAGGTGAGGAGGTGCGGAAATGGTGTATAGACGGCCGCGCACGGCCGTGCTGCTGGGAATGCTTCTGTTGCTGACGCTGCCAACCCTCGGCTCCGCGCAACAGACCAAAGTGGTGCTCGCCAACCCCCTCTGCCCTCAGGAAACGGTGCTCTTCAACCCCGGTAATGGCGAGGACATCGTGCTCCCGTCGGGCTACAAGGTATCGGTCTTCGCCAAGGGCCTGAATTTCCCGACCGGGATCGCGTTCCTGGGCAACAGGCAGCGCTTCGCGGTCTTCGTGCTGGAATCGGGGCATGGCCTGCCGAGCCGGTGCAACGACGAGACCGCGGTATCGGGCGGCACGTTCGCCTCCACCAACCCATTCACACCGGATATCCTGGTGTTCGACCAGGGCGGACATCTGATCGCGGGTCCTCTTGCGAAGCCGACGGCCACCGGGGGCGGCTTCCAGCCACATGGTCCCGCCATCGACATCGCGTTTGAGCACGGGACGGCGGGCGGGCGGCTCTTCGCGACGGACTCAAATCAGGCGACCCACGGAGGCGGGCAGAACAACAGCTCGCGTATCGTGACCGTAAACCTCGTCAGCGGCCAAGTCACCCCGTTCATCACGAACCTGCCGACCGGCGATCACCCGTCGGAGCAGCTCGCGTTTAAGGGCGAGTTCATCTACTGGTCACAGGGATCCACGACAAACTCCGGGGTGGTCGGCCGCGACAACAACGGCGGGCTCAACCAGCAGGACATCCCGTGTCAGGACATCACGCTCAGCAACAACGTCTTCGACTCGGGCCTCGGCGTGAAGACGAGCGGGTACTCCCCCTTCGGCGTGCAACGCCCCGGAGCAACCGTCAGGGCATTCGAAAGCGCGAAGCACCGTGGCGTATGCGACGGCGCCATCTTGCGCGCGCGGCTGCACGTGGCGCATCCGGAGACCACGATCCAGCCGTTCTCGTGGGGGTACCGGAACGGGTATGCCATCCGGTTCGCGCCCGATGATCACGCGCTGAGGGGAGGGCTGCTCGTGGGCGAGGACGGCGCCGATGAGCGCGGCGCACGGCCGTCCAATAACGCCCCGGACGCCCTGGACCTGGCTCGCCAGAACCCCGACGGCACCCCGGACTACCACGGGTGGCCGGACCGGTTCGGGTTCCTGCCGTCGAGCCAGGCGATGTTCAACCCGATCGGCGGACCCGGCGACGACCTCTGCGGGCCGCCGGTCGTGCCGTCCTTCGATCCGGTCGCCTGCCGTGCGGCGCTTGCGGCGGCCGGCGACATCCCGATCCGGGACGTCCTGAAGGTCCCCCCTCAGCAGATCACGTCGCCTCTGGCCATCGAGGCGCCGGACTCCTCGTTCACGGGGATCGACTTCGTGCCTGATGCGTTCGTCAGCGGGCCCGTCCAGCGCGGGGCTGCGCTTTACTCCCTCGAGGGAGACTTCGGGTTCTCAGCGGCGAACGCCACCGCACCCGCTCCCGAGGTCGGGCACGAGGTCAAGCTGATCAACTTCAGCCCGCCGAACGCGCCGCTCGCCCTGAAGATCATGCGGTTCGCCCACAACACCACGTTCGAGCAGGCGTTCCCCGACGGGCTTCGCGGCTTCAACCGTCCTACGAACGTCAGGTTCGGCCCCGATGGCTGCGCCTATGTCGTCGACTATGGTGCCGTGCGCGACTTCGGCCAGTCGGACCCGGAGAGCAAGTTCATCGTCCCCGGGGACGGTCCGCTCGTCCAAATCCCGGGAACGGGTGTGATCTGGAAGATCTGCCGGCGGTAACAGGCGCGGCGTCGGCAGGAGGCGGCTCGAGCCGCCTCCTGCCGTTCTGCCGCATGGCCGTGCGCACGAGGGGCGCGGCCCCGGACGTCGCGCTGAGGGACCCGCCGGGAGCCGATGCACCAGCCCGAAGGTCGGTGAAGTGAGGACCCCGTGAACGGAGGCTGCCCGCGCGCGCAGCGCGGGATCTTGTGGCTAAAGGCCCGGGCCCCCATCGGACCGAGGCAGCTCGCGTCAGTTCCACGACCGTGGGCCGTCGTCGCGAGCCCCGTGGTACAGGCCCGGGCCCCCATCGGACCGAGGCAGCTCGCGTCAGTTCCACGACCGTGGGCCGTCGTCGCGAGCCCCGTGGTACAGGCCCGGGCCCCCATCGGCCGGAACGCGCGTTTCGCCTCCACCGCCGTCGTCCGGCGTCTCGATGCGTGTGATCCAAAGCGGGCCCGCAACGACCGTGGGATGGCCCTGATCACGGCGCTGTTCATCATGTTCGCGGTCGCGATGATGCTGTTCGCGTTCTCGTCCTTGATACAGAACGAGGCCAGGTTCGCGACCGCGAGCCGGGACAGCAGCGAGGCGCTCGGCCTCGCCGAGGCGGGGATCCAGGAGTCGCTTGCGCGTCTCTCGAGCTTCGGCGCGGTCCCGGGCGGGACGGTCTTCAAGAATAGCCTCACGGCCGGCGCGTCGCAGAACTGCGCGTCTAGCTCCACCGGCACGCCGGTCAACTGCGTCATCTACGAGTCCCCCCTGCGAGGATTCTCTACCGGGCAGGCGATCGTCTTTCCGATTCTCTCGACGGCCTCGTACGGACCGGGCCGGACACAGGCGACCCGGTGGGTCCGCATCTTCGAGCAGGCGGCGCTGCGCCAGGGATTCCTCCCGTGGATCATCTACGGTCCCCGCGTGACGTTCCAGGGCGACGCGGCACCGGTCCAGGGCGACACATACTCGCGGTCGGCCGTCGGCTTCGCCTCGTGGAGCAAATCCCCGCAGTGTGCAGGCGGGGACGCCGCGGCAGTCCTCCTCAGCCCGCAGGTCATGGCCGGGACATACATCGATCTTCAGGGCGGCGGCGGTAGCCAGAACACCGACTGCCCGACCGGGCTCCAGGTCAGCGACGGGGTCAACTACACGGCGGAGTGCACCGGCTCCCCGCAGACGGAGGTAGCGCCGACCCCCTGCCCGGATGGGTTGCGCGCGGTGCCGTACAACTGGCACCCGCTCACGCCGATCGGGATGGCGTCCGCGGACTTCACCGCATTGATCACGTGGATTGCGGACAACCACGATCGCCTGAGGACGCAGTGCGATGGTCTCGGCATGGGACTCTGCTACTATCAGGCGACCCAGAACGGTACCGGCGTCACCTATGCGCCCGCCGGCACGTACACCCCCTCGTACTGGTCCACCATCGGCTCGACGAGCGGGAAGGTGATGGTGACGAGCGCCACGCAGCCGTTCTGCGTCAACCCGACGCCACCGATCACCTCGGCGAGCGTCGTGCTGCCATCGCCGCCGATCACCGGCGGCTGCCCGAGCGGGTACCACTATTACGGGGCGGCCGACAACGGCAAGGCGTCGGCGACTCGGTACCTCGATTGGGGACTGGTGGCGGACGACCTCACCCGCGCGCCGGCCAGGACGTTCTTCCAGCCACCCTCGTGCACCGCCCCGTGCGCCGGTACCGGCAACCAGAACGGGATCCGCTACATCCCGCTCCTGCCGGCGATCCCGGTCCTTCGGAGTATGCAGGCATGCCAGCAGTTCTTCGCCCCGGGCGTCACGGCGTATATCGTGCAGACCGGGGACGGGGTCAACTGCTCCCCGCCGATCCGGCAGACGGGTCTCTCGAACAGCGTCTCGTTCACGGGGACGAAGGGCAACCCCGAGGCGCTGCTGATCGACGACCAGGGCTACGCGAACCCCGGAGGGGTGACGGTCAACGGATCGCTCGGCAGGGGCGGCCAGACGTGCAGCAGCATGGCGACCTCCAACGCCTGGGACAACTACAACTGGGGATTCATCTTCGCGACGGGGGACATCACGCTGCCGGCGAACACGATCTTCACCGGTTTCATCTATACGCCGGGGAGCGTCTTCACACGCGGGACGGTGCTGGTCCAGGGCGGGATCTTCTCGGCCAACGTGGAGGGCCAGAGCGGACAGGTCAGCGCGATCGACTCGGTCGGGAACGTGCACTTCTGCGCGGGCGAGGGCTCGATGCCTCTCGGCTCACAGTTCTTCAGCTTCAAGACGCTCTCCTGGCAGGATCGCCCGCTCGACCGGCCCTAGTGCGTCGTGGCGTTGGTTCGGAGGCAGGTGAGGGGGTGTGAGCTGGCCTGAGCGCCCCCCGGGAGGCGCGCGGCACAGGCCCGCCGCGTCCCCCGGTCGACAGCGCGCGACGCTGCGGTGGAATGGTCCAGCATCCCTGAGCCCCGAGGGCGCGTGGTGGCGGACCGGAGCAGCCTCGCGGTCCGCGCCTTGGGCGCGGCGTCGCCTGGAGGCCCTCCTGGCGAGGTGCGGAAGTCGCCTCGCATGGATCCCCGGGCCGCGGCGCTCCACGCGTCAGGGGACGAGGACGATCTTGCCGAAATGCTCCCGCGCCTCGAAGATGCGGTGCGCCTCACGGATCTCCGAGAGGGGCAGGACCGCGTGAATGACGGGTCGGAGCGCGCCGCGGAACACCAGCTCCATGACGGTCCGAAAGTCCCGAACGTTCCCCATCGGCGCGCCCAGGATGCGCCGGTGGTGCTGGTAGATCTCCCGGATATCGATATCCGGGCGCTCGCCGCCGCTGGCGCCGCAGATCACCAGGCACCCACCGGGTCGCAGGCTGCGAATCGATTCGGGCCACGTGGGCCGTCCGACGGGATCGGCCGCGATGTGCACGCCGGCCCCGGTCAGGGCCCAGACCCGCTTGCTGAACTCCGGGTGCTCAGTGCGATCGACGGGGATCGCGCCCAGCGCCTCGGCCTTCCGGCACTTGTCCGCGCTGCCGACGAGCGCGATCACCCGTGCCCCGGCGTGGCGCCCGATGACGAGGGCCGCCGCCCCCACCCCGCCCGATGCGCCGACCACGAGGACATCGTTGCCCGGCCGCAGGCCTCCGACCGTGACCAGCATGCGCCACGCCGTCGTGAAACACACCGGCGCGGCGGCGGCCACCTCGAAGGGGACGGCATCGGGGATCCGCAGCACGTTGCGCGCCGGCACGACGGTGAACTCCGCCATCCCGCCCGGCGTGTGCTCCCCGAGGATCGCGTAGCCTGGGCACATCGTCTGCTCGCCGGCCAGACAGTAGGCGCACTCCCCGCACGCACGGATGGGGTTGACGACGATGCGGTCCCCCACCGCGACGCCCGCGACGCCGGGGCCGGCTTCCTCGACCACGCCCGCGACATCGACGCCCGTGATCCGGGGCAGCTCCATCCGGCCCCACGGATAGACCGGGCGGCCGCCGGGAGGGCCGCTGCGTGCCCAGACATCGAGGTTGTTGAGCGCGACCGCGCGAACACGCACCAGGACCTCGCCGGGGCCCGGGCGAGGCGTGGGGACCTCCTGGAGGCGCAGCGTGTCGATCCCGCCGTGCTCCCGAATCACCACCGCCTTCACAGGCTGCCCACCTTCCTCGACGGTGCCTGAACTCCTCCCCCGCGATCCCCTCCCGGCCGACCGCGCCCCGTCCGCCCGGTCGGGGCGACACGCGTCGGCCCCGGGGACACTCCGGGGAGAGGCTGGGGCCCGGGCCGTCGGCGGGGAGGCGACGGAGGGAGGCCATCGCTCCCCGCCGAAGTTGCGACGCCGAGAACCCGGCCGCCTCAGGCCGCGTATCATGCACCAAAGCCTCAAAGGGGGGATGCACCATGCGGCGCGTCGTGGCGGTGCTCGTTGCCGTCCTGCTGGTCGGCGTCTGGGCGGTGGGTCGCGGAAGCTCGGCCCCGGTCTACGGCCCTCAGCAGACGATCGTGATCGCCGCAGACATCAGCAGCGTGGTATCGCTCGACCCGCAGGTCTCCTTCGAGTTTACGACGCCCGACCATCTGTGCTACTCGAACCTCGTCGAGTTTGCGCGCGGCGACCTCACGCACCCGCGCCCGAGCGTTGCCACGTCCTGGGACGTGAGCAAGGACGGGCGGGTGTACACGTTTCATCTCAGACGCGGCATCAAATTTGCCAGCGGCAACGTGCTGACGGCGGACGACGTCGTCTACTCGTTCCAGCGAGTGGTCAACATCCCCAAGGATCCGGCGGCATGGCTGATCACGCAGATGGGGATCGACGAGAAGAACGTCGGGGAAGTCGTCAAAGCGCCGGACCCCCAGACCGTGGTTATCTCGCTGCCGAAGCCGTTCAGCCCGGGCGCCTTCCTCTCGATCATGGCCAACACGGTCGCCGGGATCGTGGACAGCAAGACCGTCAAGGCGCACGTGCAGAACAACGACTGGGGCACCAACTGGTTGAACGACCACTCGGCCGGCAGCGGGCCCTACCAGCTCGCGAGGTGGGAGCGCCTGGTGACGATCGAGCTCGTGGCCAACCCCAACTACAACATCGGGCCGGCCCCGGCGATCAAGCGCATCATCTGGCCGAACATCATGGAGAACACGGTCCAGCGCAACATGCTGACCCGGGGCGATGCGGACATCGCGACGGGGCTATCGGCGTCCCAGCTCGCGGCGCTGCGGCGGGAGCCGCGGTTCTACGTGGCGCAGATCCCCGACCTCGGGATGGAGTACGTCGGCATGGACGTGAAGAACGTGCCGGCGTTCGCCAAGCCGGAGGTCCGGCGTGCCGTCAAGTACGCGCTCGACTACGATGGCATCGTGCGGGATCTGCTGGCGGGGAACGGGCTGCCGCTCCAGGGCATCATCCCCAAGGGGCTGTTCGGGTACGACGCGTCCCTGCCGTTCAAGCACGACCCCGCCCGGGCCAAGCAGCTCCTCTCGGAGGGCGGCTTCGGCAACGGCTTCACCGTGGAGATGCTGGCGCCAAACGGCACAGCGGCGGGCGGCATCTCCGCCGGAGACCTCGCCTCCAAGATCAAGAACGACCTCGCGGCGGCCGGAATCACGGTGAACGTCCGCCAGCTCGCCTCCGACGAGCTCTACAAGACGTACCGCGCGCAGAAGTCGCAGATGGTGCTGGCCAACTGGTACGTCGACTACCCGGATCCCGACGACTTCGCCAAGCCGTTCGGGGACTACACGCAGAAGTCGCTCGCCTGGCGCCTCCAGTACTACAACGATCCGCTCGCCAAGCTCGTCCAGCAGGCCAGCGGGCTCCAGAACACGCCCGAACGCGCCTCGCTCTACAAGAAGATCAACGAGATGGCGATGCAGGATGGCCCCTTTGCGATCATGTACCAGCCGATGATCTCGTACGCGGTCTCCAAGCGCATCCAGCACCTCGTGTTCGACGCGGTGAACGGCATCGATTTCTTCAGCCTGACCAAGCAGTAAGCCCGGGGATGCCGGGGGGCGGGGGGCCGGGGATCCGGCTCCCCGTCGAATGGAGATGAGCCTCGCCCGGTACCTGGCCCGCCGCGCCGCCCTGACCGTGTTCGTCGTTTTCGGGGTGACGCTGATCACCTTTGCCCTGACCCATGTCGTGCCCGCCGACCCGGTGGTGGCGTACCTCGGGGACCACGCGCCGCCCGAGCTCGTCGAGAAGGTCCGGCACCAGATCGGGTTGGACCGGCCGCTGCCCGTGCAGTACCTGCTCTACCTGCGGGACCTGCTGCGGGGCGACCTGGGGATCTCGATCATGGACAACCGGCCGGTCAGCCACGACCTCGGCCAGTACCTGCCGGCCACGGTCGAGCTCGCCACCTCCGCGATGGTGGTCGCGATCCTGATCGGCGTGCCGACGGGGATCGTCTCCGCCCTGTACAAGGACTCCTGGCCGGACCAGGCCGCGCGCGTGTTCGCGCTCGGTGGGACCTCGCTGCCGGTCTTCTACGTGGCGCTCCTGCTCCTCGGCGTGCTGTACTCCCGCTTCGGCGTGCTGCCCGGCCCCGGCCAGCTCAGCATCTACACGCCGCCGCCACCGCACCTGACCGGCATGGTGGCCGTCGACGCGCTCGTCGCAGGCGACTGGGCCGCGCTCGGGGATGCGCTGCGGCACCTGGTGCTTCCCGCGTTCGTTCTCGGCTACTTCTCGACGGGCCTCGTGACGCGCATGACGCGCAGCAGCCTGCTCGAGGTGATGCGCCAGGACTACGTGCGCACGGCGCGCGCGAAGGGGATGGGGGAACGCCGCGTCGTCCTGCGCCATGCTCTGCGGAACGCGCTGCTCCCGACCGTCACGGTGATCGGGCTGACCTTCGGGGACCTGCTCTCGGGCTCCGTGCTCACGGAGACGATCTTCTCGTGGCCGGGGATCGGGCGCTACGCGACGAACTCGGTCACCAACGTGGACGTCCCCGCGGTGCTGGGCGTGACGCTCGTGGCCGCGGTCATCTACTCCGTCTTCAACCTGGTCACAGACGTTGTCTACGCCTATCTCGATCCGCAGATCCGATACACTTAGCCTCCCGCTGGCGCGGTCCTCCACCGACGTCGCCTGGCGGGCGCTGCGGCGGAGCCCGCTCACGCTCGCGGGCGCGGTGATCGTCGCGCTGTTTGCGCTCGTGGCGCTCCTGGCACCCTGGATCGCGCTGCAGAGCCCGCTGACGCAGGACCTGGCGCACCGCCTGACCGGGCCGAGCCCCGCGCATCCGTTCGGCCTGGACTCCCTCGGCCGCGACGTCTTCAGCCGCGTGGTCTACGGCGCCCGCATCTCGGTCGTGTCCGGGGTGCTGGTCGTGGCGACCGCCAGCGCGTTCGGCATCACGGCCGGCACCGTGGCCGGGTGGGTTGGCGGCTGGTGGGACGAGGCGCTGATGCGGCTCACCGACATGTTCCTGGCGTTCCCGAGCCTGATCCTGGCGATGGCGATCTCCGCGATCCTGCGCCCGAGCCTGACGAACGCGCTGCTCGCGATCGCCGTCACCTCCTGGCCGACGTACGCGCGGCTGATCCGTGCCCAGGTGCTGTCGCTGCGCAGCCGGGACTACATCGACGCGGCCCGCGCCCAGGGCGCCACGGACATCGTCATCATCGTCCGCCACCTCATCCCGAACGCCCTCGCCCCCCTCCTCGTCCAGGCGACGCTCAACATCGGGGGCATCATCCTCACGTCGGCGGGGCTGTCGTTCATCGGGTTCGGCGCGCAGCCGCCCACGCCGGAGTGGGGGCTCATGGTCTCGGAGGGCCGGACGTTTCTGATGGACCAGTGGTGGGTCGCGACGTTTCCGGCGCTCGCGATCCTGCTCCTCGTGCTGGGGTTCAACCTGCTCGGCGACGGCGTCAGGGACGTGTTGGACCCGCGCCTTCGAAAGATGGGCTAGCGTCGATCACCCGCGCGCCTTCATACCATCGCGCGCCTGCCCCCCGTGGGGAACGGCGCCCCGCTCCAGCGGCACCCCCCGGAACATGAGCCAGAGGGTCACATCGTACACGACCTTGAGCCCGCCGGCGAGGGCGAACGGCAGGCCGCTTGCGGCCGCCTGAAGCGCGGCGCCGGACACGACAGGGGCCAGGCTGCTGGCCGCGGGGCGCACGGCGTTGGTCAGCCCCGCCGCCGCCGCCCGCTCGTCGGGAGCGACCAGGACCATCGTGTACGCTTGTCTCGTCGGGACGTCCATCTGGGAGAGCGCGTGCCGGGCCAACAGGACCACGGCGGCCAGCGGCCACGACGGCATGAATGGAACCATCGTGAGGAGCACGTTGGAGGGCAGGTGGGTAAAGACCATCGTGTTGAGCAGTCCAAACCGGTCGGCCAGGCGGGCGGCCACCAGGCCGGACAGCGCGGAGAGCAGGTTCGTGCCGAAGAACAACGGCCCCAGGCGCTCCGGTCCCACGCCGAAGCGCTGGTGGAACCAGAACGCGATGAGGCTCTGGACGACGAAGCCTCCAGCCAGAGCGTCCAGCCCGAAGAGCGCCGCGAGGCGAAGCACAACGCCGCGTGACCGGTGCAGCCCGGGGCGTGAAGCCTCCGGGGCGACGGCGCCGCCGGGCGGGGCCTCGGTCAAGGGCGAGAGGGGAAGATAGCACCCGATCAGCGCGAGCCCGATCGCCGCGAACGCCCAGACCAGGAGCCGCTGAGCGCCCAGCGGCGTCCATCCGGCGGCCTGCAGAGCGGCCGGGACCGCTCCGGCCGCGAGCGCCCCCACGGCCACGGCGAGATACCCGGCGAGGTTGTACCACGCGTACGGCATCGCGCGCCCGGGCTCGGCGCTCGCCTCCGACAGGGCCGCCTGCTCCAGGGATTGGAATGGTCCGATCTCCTGGCCGCTCGGACTCAGCGTGCCGAGCGCCGCGAACCCCAGCAGCAGGGGAAAGCTCGTGCTCGTCGCCAGCGCCACCCCTGCGATCGCCATGAGCCCGGAAGAGACGATCAGGCTGGTCCGCCGGCCCCACCGATCGGCGACCAACGAGATCGCGATCGTCGCGGCGGCGCCGCCAGCCAGCGCGACGGTGAACAGCGTGCCGATCTGGAGGGCGGAGAAGCCGACGGCGGACAGGTACAGGGCGAGGATGACCGAGAGGAAGCCGTAGGACAGCATCCGGAGGCTCCGGGCCGCCAGGAGCAGGTAGCCGTCCCGGGTCAGCACCCGTCGGCCTCCGGTGGAGCGGCGCCGGTGACGGTCAGGACGCGCTCCTCGCCGCGGGCGTGGCCCGACCCCCGGGTCGGCGGGGCCTTGCCCGGGACAGCCGGGGACCGGCCTGTGACAGCGCGGCGTAGAGGCCCTCGAACAGGGCGATCCCGTGGGCCTCGCGGTCGGCAGTCGTGGGGAGGGGGGACCGGCCGCCCGACGGATGGAGCGGTGCTAACTCAGTAGTAGCTGTGCTTGGCGAGGCGGAAGTCCTCCAGCGTCTCGTTGGCCTTGGCGCCGGCGTAGAGCATCGTGAACGGCAGGAGGATGCCGCCGGAGAGGCCGATGAGCACCAGCAGGATGATCGCGTGGACCCAGAGCCCCTCCGCGATGAACCAGATCGGGCCCAGGAAGAACGCCCACCAATTCCACCCCAGCTTGCGCGGGGTCCGGCGCCGCGCGAGGTCGCGCTCGACAAAGACCGCGGGCGACGGCCCGACCTTGAGCGGCTGGTAGGCCGTGAGGGCGCGCGTCAGCCAGACGAAGAACCCGAGCAAACCGGCCACGATCAGGATGAAGACGATCCTTGCCGTCAGCTCCAACCGGATCACCTCGGTATCGGCGGTTCCCGCCATCCGGGTATTTCGCCGGCGGGCCGCGAAATCCCTTACGAGGGGCGGCAGCAGGACGAGAGGGGGCGAGCGCAGATGAGCGAGGGGGAGTTCGCGGCACGGCGGGTGGTGGTCACGGGCGCGGGCGCCGGCATCGGGCGGGCGATTACCGCCGCGTTCGTGCGCGAGGGCGCGTGGGTCGCGGCCGTCGACCTCGTGGCCGAGCGGGCGGCGGAGACGGCCGCGATCGTCGAGGGACCGGGGCGCGCCTTCGGGATCGCGGGGGATATCCGGGCGAGCCGCAGCGTGGATCGGATCGTCGAGGAGGCGCTCGGCCACCTCGGCCGGATCGAGGTGCTGGTGAACAACGCGGCGATCTACCCCAACTGTCCGGTGCTCGAGATGCCGGACGAGCAGTGGGATGCCGTGATCGAGACGAACCTCCGGGGGCCGTTTCTCATGTCGCGCGCCGCCGCCCGGCAGATGGTGGCCGGTGGGATCCGCGGACACATCGTGAGCGTCGCATCCGGCGCCTACAAATCGGCCCGCCGGGGCGCGTCGCACTACTGCGCCTCCAAGGCGGGCGTGGTGATGCTGAGCAAGGTGCTGGCGCAGGAGCTGGCCGAGCACGGCATCCACGTGAACGTCGTCTCCCCGGGACTCATCGATGTCGGGCGCCGCGGGGACGTCAACCCCACGTACCGGGAGACCCTCCTCCGGAACATCCCTTGGGGACGCATGGGACGGCCGTCTGAGATCGCGGATGCGGTGCTGTTCCTGTGCTCGCGGCGTGCCGAGTACGTGACCGGCGCCGTGCTCGACGTCGACGGCGGGTCCGGTGCGGGCCGGTTCTTCCTGCCGTACAGCCGCGGCGCCTAGCGCATGAGCTCCGGAGGCCGAGGCGGGTGCGCACAGACGGATCGGCCGCGGGGGCCAGCCCGTCGGTCGAGGAACGGCGTCCCACCCGAACGAATCGCGGGAGCACGGCGACTCGTCGGGGGCCCGGGAGGGCGCGCGGGGCAGGTCCGCCGCGGCCCTCCTCGACAGTGCGCGGCGCGGCATAGCGCCCCGTTCCCGATGACGGTGGCGGTGCAGTGGGTGCCGGGGACCTCCCCTTGGTGGAGGGGGCGCGAGGTCCCGGCGCTCGTCGCCGACGCCGGCTCGGCCATTGCGGTCCATCCCTGCACGGCACGCGGCGGCGAGACCAACGCTCCGGGAAGATCTGCGCGCCCCCGGGTCCTCGGTGCCGCCGGCCCGCCGCCGCGCCGAACTGATGGCGACGCCGACCAAGCGGGGGGCAGGCCCCGTCCCTCAACCGCATCTGTCGGCGGATGTGGTCGATCGGAGAGGGAAGCCGCGGCCCGCGGAGAACCTTCCCGACCATGACAACGGCCGCGCCCACGCCGGCGGCCTTCGACCCGGCGGCGTTCCTCCCGCGTGCCTGGTACGATGCCATCGTCGAGCTGCGCCTCGCTCATCCCGGCGCCGCGCAGGAGGAAGCGGAGGCCCGCGTGCGCCGGCCCGTGCGGACGCCCGGAGGGCGGCTCCTGATCCTCGCGGCGGACCACCCCGCGCGCGGGGTGGTCCGTGCGGGCGCCGACCCCGTTGCGATGGGCGATCGCCGTACGTTGCTCGCCCGTGTCCTGCGGGTCCTCGCCTCCCCCGGCGTCGACGGACTGATGGCGACGCCGGATGTGATCGAGGAGCTCCTGATGCTGAGCCACCTGGCCCGCAGGCGGCGGGGTCACGGCTGGCTCGACGGCAAGCTCGTGATCGGGTGCATGAACCGCGGGGGGCTGGCGGGCGCGGTGTTCGAGCTGGACGATCGGATGACCGCCTTCACGCCGGAGGGGTTGCACCGTCTCGGGTGCGACGGCGCCAAGCTCATGGTGCGGATCGACCTTCAGGACCCGGCGACGGTCGCGACCCTGGCCACGGCGGCGCGGGCGATCGACGCGTGCTACGAGCGGGACCTCGACGTCTTCCTCGAGGCATTCGAGGTCGATCGCACACCGGCAGGCGCGCGGGCGCGCACCGATCCCGAGAGCCTCATCCGCGCCGCCGGCGTGGCCGCCGCCCTGGGCACGTCGACGGCGCGCACGTGGCTGAAGCTTCCCTACGGCCCGGAGTACGGGCGGGTCGCCGCGGCGACCACCCTGCCGATCCTGCTGCTCGGCGGCGAGGTTCGCGACGATCCTGGGGCGATCCTGGAGGAGCTCGCGCAGGGAATGGCGGCCGGCGCCGCCGTGCGCGGGGCGCTCGTCGGACGGAACGTCTCGTTTGCTCCCGGAGAGGATCCCCGCGCGGTCGCAGCCGCGCTCGGCGCCATCGTCCACGAGGGGGCGGGGCCCGCCGCCGCGCGCGCGGCGGGTGCGCGCGAGCGCGGCCGGGAGCTGGACCTCGTCACCCGGCTCGGAGACGTACCGCGCGTCTCTGCGGTCGTCTGACTCCGGGCGGTCGCGGGAATATTTGGAATCGTGAGCGTGCACGAAACGTGCCGGTGCCGTCGCGATGGCGCCGCGGCGCACGACTGTAAGAGCGCCCTGGGCAGGGTAAATATCTTGCCGGACGCTGGAGGGATATGCTCGCCGAGATCAAAGTTGGGCCAAACGTCATCACCGTCAACCGTGGCAGGACGTTCGTCGTCAGCGATCTCGACGCCAGTATCCGGGGACAGGCCGAGCAGGGGCTGATCTCTCGCGACATCCGGTTCCTGTCGCACTACCGCTACCGGATCAACGGGCGGAAGTGGAAGCTGATCACCTCCGCCCCCCTGTCCCACGTCGCTGCCCGGTTCGAGTTCACCAACCCCGCGCTGCTGAGCGCCGCCGGACCGGTGCCCCGGCACGTCGTCGGCTTCACCGTGCAGCGTGCGATCGCGGACGGCGTGCACGAGGACCTGGAGCTGGTCAACTACCACTACGCGCCGGTGCGGCTCACGCTCGAGATCGAGCTCGGGTCGGACTTCGCGGACCTCTTCGAAGTGCGGAACCGCCACATTCGCGTCCACCGCGAGATCCACTCGCACTGGGACGAGGCCGCACAGCGCTACACCGCCGAGTATGCGCGCGAGGGCTACCGCGCCCGCTTCGTGTATGAGGTCACGCGCAGCACGACGCGGGCGCGGCGACACGGGCACGCGCTCCTGTTCGACCTGACGCTCCCGCCGGGCGGCCGCTGGCAGGCCTGCGTGAACCTGATCCCGGAGATCGACGGCGTCCCGTTCGGCCCCGTGTCGCGCTGCGGCTCGGAGCCCCTCATGCGGTGGGAAGCGCACATGGACGAGTGGCGGGGGGCGATGGCGCGCCTCCGTACGAGCGACGACCGGCTGACGCAGACGCTTCGGGTGTCGGGTGACGATCTCGTCGCCCTCCTGCTGGATGAGCAGCCGCCGGGGCGGCCCGCCGTGCTCGCGGCCGGCGTGCCGTGGTTCGTGGCGCTGTTCGGCCGGGACAACATCATCGCGGGCCTCCAGGCGCTGCCCCTCCACCGGTCGTTCGCGCTGGGCGCGCTCGGCGAGCTCGCGCGGCACCAGGCGACCACGTCGGACGACTATCGCGACGCCGACCCGGGCAAGATCCCCCACGAACTCCGGACCGGCGAGCTGGCGCGATTCGGGTTGATCCCCCACACGCCGTACTACGGCACCGCCGACGCGACGCTCCTGTACCCGATCCTCCTGCACGAAGCCTACCTGTGGACCGGAGACCCGGAGCTGCTGGCGGACTACCTCCCCGCGGCCGAGCGGTGCCTGCACTGGATCGACGCCTACGGCGACCGGGACGGGGATGGGTTCCAGGAGTACCGCACGCGATCGCCGCGCGGGATCAAGCACCAAGGGTGGAAGGACTCCGGCGACGGCGTCGTGTACGGCAACGGTCAGTTCGTCGAGCCTCCGGTGGCGCTGTGCGAGCTGCAGGGGTACGCCTACGACGCCAAGACCCGGATGGCCGTCCTCTACGAGGAGATGGGGCACGCGGCGCGGGCCACGCGCCTGCGCGAGGAAGCGGAGACCCTGTACACGCGGTTCAACGAGACGTTCTGGCTGGAGGACGAGGGCACGTACGCGTTCGGGCTCGATGCGCACAAGGAACCGATCACGAGCACCGTCAGCAACGCCGGCCACTGTCTGTGGTCGGGGATCGTCCCACCGGCCCGCGCCCGGCGCGTGATCGCGCGCCTGACCGCGGACGACATGTGGAGCGGGTGGGGGATCCGGACGCTCAGCGCGGCCCACCCCGCGTTCAACCCGTTCGCGTACCAGCGCGGCGCGGTGTGGCCGCACGACAACGCGATCATCGCCACCGGCTGCCGGCGCTACGGGGATGCCGAGACAGCCGCGCGCATCGCGCGCGGCGTCTTCGACGCCGCCGAGCGGTTCCAGCAGAACCGGCTGCCCGAGTTGATGTCGGGCCTCGAGCGGAGCGTCCCGGGCTTCCCGGCGCAGTACCTGGGAGCGTGCGTCCCGCAGGCCTGGGCCGCGAGCAGCGCGTTCGCGCTGCTCCACGTGTTGCTGGGCCTGCGCGCCGACGCGCCCCGCGGCTACCTCTACGTGTCGCCGGCGCTGCCCGCCTGGCTCGACTGGGTCGAGGTCGAGAACCTGCAGGTCGGCCCGGCGCGCGTGGCGCTGCGGTGCTGGCGCGAGGACGGGCGCTCCCGCGTCGAGGTGCTGGATCTCTGCGGTCCCTGTCGCGTCGTGCCCCTCGAGGAGTGGACCGCGCTGCCGGCGCGGTCCTGACCTGCGCCGGAGCGGCGTTGACACCCCCGGCCGGGGGTACTATCATGCCAGAGAGACGCACGGCGCAGGACGGAGCCGGGGCTCTGTCCTGTGCGCTTTGTGGAGGCACCCGACGATGCGGCAACCACCGATTGAAATTCTCGTCGAGCGTGCCGGCAGCCGGTACGCGGCGGCGGCCATCGCTGCGGACCGTGCGCGGCAGTTGAGCGCCGGCGCGCTCCCGGCCGTGGGGACCGTGGCCACGAACCCGCTCACGGTCGCGTTGGAGGAGCTCGCGGCGGGCAGGTTGCGGGTCGAGACGCCCCAGCGCCAGCGGGAGGCCGAGCCCGGCCCGCGCGTGCCGGTCGGCGCGTGACCCGTACCGGTCTCCGCCGGTCTCCAGCGCGTTCCGTCTCCTGTGCGCGCGCCGGCCGCGCGTCGCCCCGTCGCTTCCGCGACGATCGCGGCGCTTGCGCGCGGTTGACACACCGGGGCGTTCTCCCTACAATCTCCCAGGAGGCGCGGGGAGGTACCCAAGCGGCCAAAGGGGGCTGACTGTAGATCAGCTGGCGGAACGCCTTCGGAGGTTCGAATCCTTCCCTCCCCACCAGACGACAGGGTCGCCTCGCCCCGGGGCGGCACCCGCAGGTCCGGGCGGTCTAGGGCCCGGGCATTCGGGGCATATCGCTGGCGGCATCCGGTCAATCCTCGCCCCGGCCTGCCGGGGCGAGGCTCGGAGGGGGGATCCGCGAGGCCTGTGGGAGCACAGGCGTCTCAGGGCGGTCGAAACCACGGGGTGGCCCGCTGCTTCAAGTGCCCCAAGGAGCGCCACGGGGGCGACGCGGGCTGGTACTTCATGGATGTCCACGATCGCCGCGGCGGCATCGCGCGCGTCAGGGTATATGTCTGCCCCCGGGACTACGTGCTCTTCGCCCAGTCCGAGCGCAGCCGCTGGACCCCCGTCCTCGACGGGCCGGAGCCCGGCGGGCCGGCCGATCAGCCCGCGCTGCCCGCGGTGGCCGGGGGCGGTCCTGATGATCTGGTCGCGGCGCTCTCTCTGCGTGGCATGACAGGCTGGGCGCTGCTCGTCCGGGACGTGGCCGAAGGTCGCGTGCGGCGCCTCCATCTCCGGCAGCTCCCCGCCGATCCCGGGATCCGCCACGCCCTCGTAGCCTACCTCAAGAGCGCGGGGGCGGAAATCATCGTGAGCCGGGACCTCCTCCCGGAGTCGCTCGGGGCCGCTGCCGCCCACGAGGGCACGCCCGCGGACTAGGGCCGCGTCCTTCCGAGGTCACGCACGAAGCGCATCCCCCGAACCCTCCCGAGGAGGGCTCGGGGCCCCGCCACGAATTCGCATCGCCTCGGCGGATCCCGTGGGGTGGGCCAGCGACCACGCCGCCGTCCGTGTGGGAAACCACCGGCCGCTCTGGTACAATGGGGCCGGTCGGATGCGCCGCGGGAGTAGCTCAATGGTAGAGTGCCAGCCTTCCAAGCTGGCGATGCGGGTTCGATTCCCGTCTCCCGCTCCATCCACTTGTGCGGCTCGGCCCGGGTCCCGCTAGGAGCCTGTCCCGGAAGCCTTCCCAGGGGAGGCCCGGGGCTCCAACCGAAAGCCCTACGCTCCCATCGGGCCGAGGCGGGACGCCAGGGTTCCAAAGCCGTGGCGTCCGGCGTGGCGGCATTCGCGTTACCTCAGCGACGTCGTGGGGTGGTTACGGCCCCGCAGGCCCAGGAGGCCTCAGGTGGCAGCGAGGATCCTCGACGGTACGACGCTGGCGCGCGCGCGGCGGGAGCGCCTCGCGGCCGAGGTCGCAGAGTTCACCCGGCGCCACGGGGTGGCGCCGTGTCTCGCCGCCATCCTCGTCGGCGACAACCCCGCCTCGCGGTCGTACGTCGAGAGCAAGGCCCGCGCCTGCGCCCGCGCGGGGATCCGCTCCGAGACGTTCCACCTCGCGGCGGATACCCCGGCCACGGATGTGCTGGCGCTCGTCGAGGAGCTGAACGCGCGCTCCGACGTGCACGGCATCCTGCCCCAGCTCCCCATGCCGCCCCAGATCGATCCGGACGTCGTCTTCGGGCGCCTCCGCCCCGACAAGGACGTCGACGGGCTCACGCCCGCCAACATGGGGCACCTCGCGCTCGGGCATCCCCGCCTCGCGCCCTGCACGCCGCTCGGCATCCTGGCCCTGATCGACGCCGCGGGCGTGGAGATCTCCGGGAGCGAGGCGGTGATCGTGGGGCGGAGCAACATCGTCGGCAAGCCGACGGCGCTCCTCCTGCTCCTGCGGCACGCCACGGTGACGCTCTGCCACTCGCGGACGGCGGACCTGGCGGCCCACACGCGGCGCGCCGATATCCTGGTGGCGGCCATCGGGCGGGCCCGGACGATCCGGCGTGAAATGGTCAAGCCGGGCGCCGTCGTGATCGACGTCGGCATCAGCCGGATCGGCGGTGCGATCGTGGGCGATGTGGATTTCGAGGCGGTGCGGGAGGTGGCCGGCGCGATCACACCGATGCCCGGCGGCACGGGCCCGATGACGATCGCGATGCTGCTGGAGAACACCCTCGCTGCGGCGCGGTGGCAGCTCGAGGGCGCGGCGTGATGGGCTGGAGTGCCGTCTCGTCTCCCCCGCGCGCCTCAGGGGCGGCGTACGATGCGGCGCTGCGGTACATCGACAGCCTGATCACCGCGGAGCGCCCGCCCGTCCGGCCGGAGGAGCGCCCTGCGTACCACGAGGGGAAGCTCGAGCGCATGCGCCACCTGCTCCATCTCCTCGGCGACCCTCACACGCAGCTCCGCAGCGTGCTCGTGGCCGGTACCAAGGGCAAGGGGTCGACGGTGTCGATGATCGCGGAGATCCTCCGGGCCGCGCGCTGGCGGGTCGGATGGACGGTGAAGCCGCACCTCGTCGACTACCGCGAGCGCATTCGGGTGGGCGGACAGGTGATCCCGCGGGCCGATCTGGTCGCGCTGGTCGACGCGGTGCGGCCCGCGGTCGAGGCGGCGCGCGCGCACCCCTGGGGCCGTCCGACATACGTGGAGACGACCGTCGCGATGGCGTTCCTGTACTTCGTCCGGCGCCGGGTGGACGTGGCGATCGTGGAGGTCGGCATCGGGGGTCGGCTCGACGCGACGAACGTGCTGGCTCCGCTCGTGTCGGTGATCACCCCGATCAGCTACGACCACATGGAGCTGCTCGGCAGTACCCTCGCCCAGATCGCTCGGGAGAAAGCCGGGATCATCCGGCCCGGAGGCCGCGTCGTCTCCGCGCCCCAGGTGGAGGAGGCGGGATCTGTGATCGCGGAGACGTGCGCGGCGCGCGGCGCGCGCCTGACCCTCGTCGGCCGGGACGTGGCGGTCCGCGTGCGAGACTCGTCGCTCGATGGGGTCCGCGCCGAGATCTCCGGGCTGCGGGGGCGGTACGAGGTGCAGGTGCCGCTGCTGGGCCGCCACCAGGCGACGAACGCCGCGGTGGCCGTCGCGGTGGCGGAGCTGCTCGGCGAGCGGGGGCTCGCGGCCGGGGAGGAGGCGGTCCGGCGCGGCCTGGCCGCCGTGCGCTGGCCGGCGCGAGTCGAGCTGATCGGCGTGCGACCGTACATCCTCGTCGACGTGGGACACAACCCGGCGTCGATGCAGGCGCTGCGGGACACGGTGCAGGAGCTCCTCGGAGGCCGCCGGCTCGTGCTGGTCTTTGGAATGCTGGCCACCAAGGACTACCGCTCGGTCACGTCCCTCATCGCGCCGCTGGCCGACGTGGTGGTGACGACGGCGCCGGACAACGCGCACGCGCTCCCCGCCGGCGCCCTCGCCGACGAAGCGCGCCGGTATACGCGACACGTGATCCCGATCGAGGACCGCCGCGCGGCGGTCGCGCGCGCGCTGGAGCTCACGGGGCCGGAAGACGTGCTCGTGGTGACGGGCTCGTTCTACCTCGTCGGCGAAGCGCGCGAGTGGCTCGCCCGGAGGAGGCGCCCTGCCGTGGCGAGAAGGTAACGAGAGCATGTGGGTCGATCGCCTCGTCGAGGACCTGCTCCGGCAGCACCCCGGCCCCCACGTCGTGAACGACGCGAAGACGCCCTCCGGGCACGTGCCGGTCGGGCACCTGCGCGGGGTGCTGATGCACGACTGTATCGTGCGGGCGCTGCGGGACGCCGGCGCCGCGGCGGAATTCCTGTACGGCTTCGACGATTACGACCCGATGGACGACCTGCCGCCGGCGCTTCCCCACTACGAGCCGTACATGGGGATGCCGTTCTCGAACATCCCGTCCCCGGACGGGCGGGCCGCGAGCTACGGCCACTACTACGCCGAGGAGTTCGCCGCGGTCTTCACGCAGCTCGGCGCCCACCCGCGCATCTACCGCACCTCGGAGATGTACCGCGCCGGCCAGTTCGACGAGGCGATCCGCCGCGCGCTCGACCAGGTGGCCGTGATCCGGGAGATCTATCGCGAGGTGACGCACAGCAAGCGCATCGACGATGGCTGGTGGCCGGTGCAGGTGCTCTGCGAGCGCTGCGGGCGGATCGGGACCACGAACGTGGTCCGCTGGGACGGGTGCGAGGTGGAGTACGTCTGCGCGCCCGATAAGGTGGCCTGGGCGCGCGGCTGCGGGTACCACGGGCGGCGCTCGCCGTTCGGCGGCGGCGCCAAGCTCCTCTACCGGGTCGAGTGGCCGGCCAAGTGGGCGGTGCTTCACGTCACGGTCGAGGGCGCGGGCAAGGACCACATGACCCGCGGCGGCACGCACGACGTCGCCGAGGCGCTGAGCACCCGGGTGTTCGGCCGCCCCGCGCCGTACGCGTTCGCCTACGAGTTCCTGCTCTACGGCGGGAAGAAGATGAGCACGTCCCGGGCGGTCGGGGCGACCGCCGCGGAGATCGTCACCGTCCTCCGTCCGGAGCTCGCCCGGTTCCTCATCGTCCGGCCGCTCCCACGGCGGCAGGTGGAGTTCGACCCGGGGGGCGATACGATCCCGAACCTCTACGACGAGTACGACCGGGCCGCCGCCGCCTACTTCGGGGAGATCGAGAACGGCGACCTCGCGCGGACGTTCTACTTCTCGAAGGTCGACGACGAGCCGTCCCGCTGCTACCGGCCGCGCTTCGTCAAGGTGGCGCAGCTCGCGCAGATGCCCCAGGTGGACCTCGAGCGCGCGGTCGCGCGCGACAAGGGCGCCCCGCTCACGGAGGCCGACCGGCGGGAACTGGCGCTGCGCGTCGCCGACGCGCGCCGATGGCTCGCCACCTACGCCCCGGAGCACTACAAGTTCGAGATCCAGGCGCGCCTCCCGGAGGCGGCCGCGTCGCTCAGCCCCGCCCAGCGGCGGTATCTGGCCCGGGTCGCCGACGCGATGCGTGCGCGGTCCTGGACGGGCGAGGAGCTGCACGCCCACCTGCACGCGCTCAAGGAGGAGGTGGGCCTCAGCCCGCGCGAGGCGTTCGGCGCGATCTACAAGGCGTTCCTGGGCACCGACTCCGGGCCCCAGGCGGGATGGATGCTGGCGGCGCTCGATCCCGCGTTCGTGCTGGAGCGCCTCGCGCAGGCGGCGCGGGACGCGGTCGGCCAGCGGCCGGGGGCACCCTGAGATGCGCGCGGACGCGGGCGATCGGCCGTGCCTGGTCGCGGTCCTCCGCAGCCTCGACGAGCGGTACGTGGCCGCGATCGAGGCGGTCGACCCGCGCGTGCGCGTCGTCCGCGTGAGCGACCGGACGTCGTGGCTCCGCGAGGCGCCCGACGCGGAGGTGATCTTCGGGTTCCGTCCGCTGCGGGACGGCGCGCTGCAGGCCCGCCGCCTCCGGTGGGTCCACGCGGCCGGGGCGGGCGTCGAGAACCTCAGCCAGGACGTCGCGGGAACCGACGTCGTCGTGACGAACAGCCACATCCACGGCGACGTGATCGCGGAGCACGTCTTCGCGATGATCCTGGCGCACACCCGACGGCTGCGCGCGGCGTTCGCCTACCAGCACGAGCGTCGCTGGGGACACCGGGACCTCGCCGGCGCGGTGATCGCCGGCCGGACGATGGGCATCCTCGGCCTGGGGACGATCGGCCGGGCGATCGCGCGCCGGGCGCAGGCGTTCGGGCTGCGTGTGTGGGGTACCCGGCGGACGGCCGGCGAGGTGCCGGGTGTCGAGCGCGTTCTGGGGCCGGAGGGCCTCGACGAGGTGCTCCGCGTTGCCGATGTGCTCGTCGTGACGCTTCCGCTGACGCCCGCGACCCGCGGGCTCATCGGCGCGCGCGAGCTGGCGCTCCTGCCGGCCGGTGCCTTCGTGGTGAACGTCGGCCGCGGCGGCCTGATCGACGAGGCGGCGCTCGTCGATGCCCTGCGGGCGGGACACCTCGCGGGCGCGGGCCTCGATGTCTTCGAGGAGGAGCCGCTGCCCGAGACGAGTCCGCTGTGGACGCTGCCGGAGGTGATCCTGACGCCCCACGTCGCGGGCAATTTCCCCGGGTACATGGACCGGGTCGTCCCTCTGTTCTGCGCGAACCTCCGGAGGTATCTCGCCGGCGAGCCGCTGGCGAGCGTCGTGGACACGGCCCGGGGGTACTGAGGCGCCGGGTGACACGTGAGGAGCAGGAGGAGCCACCGTGAAGCGATACGCGAGTGACCGTATCCGGAACGTCGCCGTCGCCGGCCACGGCGGGACCGGAAAGACCACGCTCGTCGAGGCGCTGCTGTTTGCCGCGAAGGCGATCGACCGCCTCGGTCGGATCGAGGACGGCACGACGACGACGGACTTCGACCCCGAGGAGATCCGCCGGAAGATTACCGTGAACGCCGCGCTGGCACCGCTCGAGTGGCGCGATCACAAGGTCACCCTCGTCGACACGCCCGGATACCCGGATTTCATCGGCGAGGTGACGGGCGCCCTGCGGGCGGTGGAGGGCGTGCTCCTCTGTGTGGACGCCGTCGCCGGCGTCGAGGTGCAGACGGAGAAGATCTGGGCCCTCGCCGACCGCGAGCGGCTGAGCCGGATCGTCGTCGTCACGCGGATGGACCGGGAGAACGCGGCCTTCCCCCGCGTGCTGGAGGGCCTCCAGGCCCGATTCGGCCGCCGCGTCGTTGCGCTGCAGTGGCCGGTCGGGAGCGATGCCTCGTTTGCCGGCGTTGTCGATCTTCTCGAGCTGCGGGGCTACGGGGACGCCGGGCCCGTGCCGCTGGAGCACCTCCCCGAGGAGGTCGCCACCGCCGCGCGGGCCGCGCGCGAGCGGCTCGTCGAGGCCGTCGCCGAGACGGACGATTCCCTCACGGAGGCCTACCTGGAACGGGGCGAGCTGGCGGCCGAGGCGCTCGCGGCGGGCCTGCGGGCCGGCGTCCGGTCGGGAGCGCTCGTGCCGGTGCTCTGCGCGGCGGCGGCGCGGGGCCTCGGCACCGCGCCGCTGCTGGACGTGCTGGTGGCGGTCGCTCCGGCGCCGACCGACCGCGGACCGGTGGCGGCGCAGGACGCCAAGGGCGGACAGGTCGCGCTGGCCGCCGATCCGGCCGGTCCCCTGGCCGCCCAGGTCTTCAAGACGATGGCCGATCCGTACGTCGGTAAGCTCTCCTACCTGCGCGTCTTCAGCGGGACGCTGACCAGCGACTCGCAGGCGTGGAACGCCGTCAAGGGGAAGGCGGAGCGCGTGGGCCAGCTCTTCCTGCTCCGCGGCAAGCACCAGGAAGCGGTGCCCGAGCTGCCTGCGGGCGACATCGGCGCCGTGGCCAAGCTGGCCGAGACGGCGACCGGCGATACGCTCGCGGACAAGGACCACCCGCTCGTGCTGCCGCCGATCGAGTTCCCCCGGCCGGCGATCGCGATGGCGATCCAGCCCAAGAGCAAGGCCGACGAGGACAAGCTGGGGACGGCCCTCGGCCGCCTGCTGGAGGAGGATCACACGCTGCTCATCCAGCGCGCCAGCGAGATGAAGCAGACTGTGATCTCCGGGATGGGCGAGTCGCACCTCGAGATCGTGGCCGACCGGCTCAAGCGGAAGTTCGGGGTGGAGGTCGTCCTCGCGCCCCCGCGCGTGCCGTATCGTGAGACCGTGCGCGGTCACGCGCGCGTCCAAGGCAAGTACAAGAAGCAGACCGGCGGCCGCGGCCAGTACGGGGACTGCTGGATCGAGCTGGACCCCAGGTCGCGGGGAGAGGGCTACGAGTTCGTCGACAAGATCTTCGGCGGCGCGATCCCGCGCCAGTACATCCCCGCGGTCGAGAAGGGGATCAAGGAGGCGATGGAAGAGGGCATCGTCGCCGGCTATCCCGTCGTGGACGTCCGGGTGACGCTCGTGGACGGTTCCTACCACGAGGTGGACTCCTCGGAGATGGCGTTCAAGATCGCCGGCTCGATGGCGTTCAAGAAGGCGATGCAGGAAGCCAAGCCGGTGCTCCTCGAGCCGATCCTGGCCGTCGCCGTCCGGGTGCCCGAGGAGCAGATGGGCGACATCATCGGCGACCTGAACGCGAAGCGCGGCCGGATCCAGGGCATGGAGCCCGCGGGGGACGGCACCACAGTCATCCGCGCGCAGGTGCCGATGGCGGAGATGTTGCGGTACGCGTCGGACCTCCGGTCGCTCACCGGCGGGCGCGGAACGTTCGAGCAGGAGTTCTCGCACTACGAGGAAGTGCCGGCGCACATCGCCGAGAAGGTCATCGCGGACGCCCGCAAACAGAAGGAGGCGGTCGCGAGCCACTAGAGTGAGGCGCTGCGGCGTCGTCCCTTTCCCGGCCGTGCTCCGGCGGCCGGCGGCCTAGATGTCCGCGCGACGGCGTGTCTCCGCCCAACACGATCGGGGGCAGCGGGCTGGTCTTACGCCCCCGCGTGGGATCGGGCGTTGCGGCGAGGGCGAGCCGGTCAAAAGATCGGCTTGAGCGAGCTCACCTCCCTGAGGCCGTCTTCCAACGTCAACGAGGGCAGGACCCGCACGCTGTTCCACTGTGCCAGTCCGCTCTCCGAGATGAACCGGTCGACGGCTTCCGCCTTCTCCGCCTCAGCGATGACGACGGTCACGTGTTCCCGGCTGACGAAGGGCCCGGCGACGATGTTGACACCGAGCCTCTTCGCCAACCCCGGCATTTCGGGCGCGCGCTGGAGCAGGATCTCCCGCGTCTTCGCGTTCGACGTAGGACACACCTCGGCGCTGTGAGACGCCAGTAGGACGAAATGCATGGGAGCACCCTCCCTCATCGGGATGTATTCGCGATACCCGTTCGCTGTTGGACTGGAACTTCCCGCCGGGCTCCCGAACGCCGCTCCTCGCGGGTGGTCCGGGAAGGGCCGACGCAGGCGGCGCGCCACCCACCGGGCGCGCCGCCCTCACCGTCGTCCGCCAGGCCTAATCTGAGCCCCGCGCGGCGCGGGGGTCCGCGACGGGCGCGTGCGGCTGGAGCGCCGCGGCGAGCACGGCGGCCGCGCGGCGGGCACAGCGGGGAGCCTCCCGCGCCAGCCACAGCGCCTCGGGCCAGGCGGACGGGCGGGCGAGCGCGAGCAGGGGGCGCAGCCACACCTCCGAGAGCTCCCGCGCCGGCGTATCGAGGACGACCCGCACGGCGGCGACGCGCGGTGCCGCAAGCAGGCCGGTCTCCATGTCCGCGGCGACGCACCCCTGCCGGGCCCACTGATCGCGCGCCGGGCCGCGGACGATCGTGGGGCAAGTCGCAAGCGGCCCGCGCTCCAGCGGCAGCGCGAGGCGCCGGGCCGCAGCCGCGAGGGCGTCCACGAGGTCGGGATCGCACCTCAGCCACCCGCCGTCCGGCCGGAGCACCCGATCCGGCACGACCACGGTCCCCGTCTGTAGGTCGGGGCGCAGCGCCCCGGCGAGGCCGCAGCTCAGCGCCACCGGGCCCGGCACGGGCCCGCGCAGCCGGCTCAGCCCGACCCCGGCCACGACGATCCGCGCCCGGGGCAGCGCGCGGCGCACCGCCCGGGCCTCGACACCGACCGCCACGATCACCGTGGCCGCCGCGACGCCGCCGGCCCCTGTGCACCCGGGGTCATGCACGGCGGGTCCGCGGGGACAGATAGCCGTGCTCCCGGTACCACGCCACGGCGCGCGCGAGCGCATCGCGCACCGGTCCCGGCCGGTGGCCCAGCTCCGCCCTCGCCCTCGCGTCATCGACGTACATCCGCTGGATCGACATCCGGACGCCTTCGAGCGGCACGCGCGGATGGGCGCGCGGTTGCAGCCGGCAGCGCACCTCATCGATGCATCCGGCGAGCAGCGCCACGGGGTAGGGGATCCGCCACCGGGGCACCGGCCTGCCCGTGACCTCGGCCAGCAGGCGCCACACCTCGTCGAGAGCGAGGTTCTCGCCGCCGACGATGTACCGCGTCCGGGCCTGCCCGCGCTCCAGCGCCAGCACGTGGGCGCGGGCGACATCCTCGACGGGCACGAGATTGAGGCCCCCAGGCGGCGGCGAGGCGAAGACGCGGCCGCACGCAAAGTCCACGATCAACCGACCGGTGGGCGTGGGCTTCCAGTCGCCGGGCCCGACCGGTGTGGTGGGCAGGACCAGGACCGCGGGGACCCGGGCCGCGAGCGCCGCGCGCTCCTGCTCGAGCTTGGAGCGGTGATACGCTGACATCGGGACGCCCGCGCCGTGCTCCGCGCAGTCGGCCTCCGTCGCGGGCCGCGCCGCGCGCGCGGGGCCCACGGTGGCCGCGCTGCTGGTGACCACGGCGCGCTCGACGCCGGCGATTCGCGCCGCCTCCAGCAACCCGGCGGTGCCCACGACGTTCACGGCGCGGATGAGGGCGCGATCCCGGGGCGCGAACGAGTACACGGCCGCGCAGTGCACCAGGTAGCGGCAGCCCCGCAGCGCCCGCACGAGCTCGCCGGGCCGCCGCAGGTCCCCGACGACGGTCTCCGCGCCGTCGACCCGCCCTTCCCGCACGAGGCAGAGGACCTCGTACCCGGCGGCGCGCAGCGCGTCGAGCACGTGCCGACCGACGAACCCCGTCGCGCCGGTCAGGAAGACGCGCGCGCTAGCCAACGGCCGCCCGCAGCATCTCCCGCAGCGAGCTCATCGTGGCCAGCACCGCGGTCGGCTCGTAGCCGCAGTGCGCCATGCAGTTGGCGCACTTGGGGTGCCGCCCGCGGCCGTACCGCGACCAGTCGGTCTCCTCGACCAGCTCCCGGTAGGTCTTCGCGTAGGGCGCGTCGGCCATGAGATAGCACGGCCGCTGCCAGCCGAACACCGAGTAGGAGGGGATCCCCCACGCGGTGCAGGCGAAGTCGACCTTGCCCTCGAGGAAGTCCAGGTAGAGGGGGGTGTGGTTCAGCCGCCACTTCTTGCGGCGTCCCCCCGTGAACGCCTCCCGGAAAATGGCGCGCGTGCGCTCCACGCCGAGGAAGTACTGCTGGTCCGGGGCCTTCTCGTAGGCGTACCCCGGCGCGATCTGCATGCAGTCGACCCCCAGCTCGTCGTTGATGAAGTCGAGCGCCGCGCGGATGGACGCCGCGTCGTCCTGCGCGAAGAAGGTCGTGTTCGTCGTGACGCGGAAGCCGCGGCGCTGCGCCTCGCGGATCGCCGCGACCGCGATGTCGAAGACGCCGGACCGGCAGACCGACTGATCGTGCCGCTCCCGCAGGCCGTCGAGGTGGATCGACCACGCGAAGTACACGGACGGCGTGAAGAGGTCCAGCTTCCGCCGCATCAGCAGCGTATTGGTGTTCAGGTAGACGAACTTCCGCCGCCGGACCAGCTCCTGCACGATCAGGTGGATCTCCGGGTGGATCAGCGGTTCCCCGCCGGCGATGGAGACCAGCGGGGCGCCACACTCCTCGACCGCGGCGATGCACTCCTGGACGCTGAGGCGGCGCGCGAGGACCTCTTCCGGGTGCTGGATCTTGCCGCATCCCGCGCAGGCGAGGTTGCAGCGGAACAGCGGCTCGAGCTGCAGCACGAGCGGGAACTTCTCCCGGCCCCGCAGCCGGTTCCGGAGCACGTAGGCCCCGACGGTCAGCTTCTGCCGCAGCGGGACGCCCATCTGTGCATCGCCTCCCTGTGGCCCGGGATCGCGCGCCCGCCTCGCAGCGCGCGTCTCAGGAGCGCCCGCCCGGGGGAGCCGGTGTCCCCGGCCCGGCACCTCGCGCCAGGGCGGCGCCGGGGCGGGCGGCCTCGGGCCGCTCCGCCGGCGCGCCGGCGACGTCCCGGCGCCGCGCCCGGGCCAGCGCGAGCGTCGGAAACACGTGACGATAGAGATGGTAGTTGATGTAGAAGTCGCGCGGGAAGCCCGTGCCGGTGTATTCCGGCTCCTCCCACGTCCCCCCTCTTTGGGTATCCCCCAGGAACGCCAGGCCGCGCCGGCAGGCCGGGTGGTCGCCCAACCCGGCCGCCTGGAGGGCCAGCACGGCCCACGCCGTTTGCGAGGGCGTGCTGCGTCCGGCGCCCGCGAAGGACTCGTCCACGTACGAGTGGCAGGTCTCCCCCCACCCGCCGTCGGGGTTCTGCGCCCGGAGCACCCACGCGGCCGCCCGCTCGGCCATCAGCGTCTCCGCGCGCAGGGCGGCGAGCGCGTCGAGCACGCACCAGGTCCCGTAGATGTGATTGACCCCCCAGCGGCCGAACCATGAGCCGCGCGGCGTCTGCGTCCGGCGCAGGTACGCCAGGCCGTCGGCGACGTACGGGTCGCGCTCGTCCGCGCCGATCGCGGCGAGCATCTCCAGGCAGTGCGCGGTGACGTCCTCGGAGGGCGGGTCGATGACCGCCCCGAAGTCGCAGAACGGCAGGCGGTAGAGCAGCTCGCGCGTGTTGTCCTTGTCGAAGGCGCCCCAGCCGCCGTTGCGCGACCGCATCGCGATGATCCACCGGCGAGCGCGCTCGATGGCCTCGCGCGCCTCCTCGCGGGCGTGCGCTTCCCACAACGCGACCACGACGACCGCCGTGTCGTCGATGTCCGGGTAGAGGTCGTTGTCGAACTCGAAGGCCCAGCCGCCGCACGGGACGCCCCGGCAGCGGACGCACCAGTCCCCGGGGACCGTGATCTGCTCGCGCAGCAGCCAGCGCACCGCCCGCCGGACCGCCGGGTGCTCCGGGCCGAGCCCCGCCGCCGCGAGGGCGCGGAGGGCCCAGGCGGTGTCCCACACCGGCGACATGCAGGCCTGCAGCCGCCACCCCTTCTCGTCCGCGAGCGCGAACCGGTCGAGGCCTGCGAGCCCCTTGCGCATCACCGGATGGTCCAGGCGCATCCCCTCGAGGTTGAGCGCGATCAGCGAGTACACCCAGGGCGGCTGGATCCCGCCCCAGCTCCCGTCGGCCTCCTGGTGCTGGACGATCCAGTCCACGAGCCGGCGCCGGGCGCGGCCCCGGCCCGGCTTCCAGGGCAGGCGCTCGTAGAGGCGAAGCAGCTGGTCAGCCCACCACAGCGGTCCGGCGCCGGGCACGCGGGTGAGGGCGCGCTCGGTCCCCTCCAGCACGAGCTCCGGGAGGTCGACCCCGAGCGGGCGCACCGGCCTGCGGGACAGCACGATCGTCATGGGCGCGATCGTTCCCCGGGCCCAGCAGGCAAAGTCGTACAGGTTGAACGGCGCCCACGGCGGCAGGTAGACGATCTCCGGCGGCACGGTCGGGATGCCGCTCCACGGGTACTGGCCGAAGAGCGCGAGCCAGATCTTCGTGAAGACGCGCGCGTGCGCCACGCCGCCGAGCGCGCGGATCACCGCAAGCGCCGCCCGCATCGGGGGAGCGGACGGGTCCACCCCGAGGACCCGCAGCGCCGCGTACGCCTCGATGGTGGTGCTGAGATCCGCGGGGCCGTCGTGGTACAGCGCCCAGGACCCATCGTCCCGCTGGGCCCCCAGGATGTGGCGGACCGCGCCCGCCCGGATCGGCTCGGGGTCGACGCCGAGAAATCGCAGGAGGAGCACGTGCTCGGCGGTCATCGTCACGTTGGTCTCGAGCTCGCCCACCCACCACCCATCCGGATGCTGGTGGTCGAGCAGCCACCCTACCGCGGGCGTCAGCGCGTCGCGCATGGGGTCCTCCCGAGCGAGCGCAGCAGGTGGGCCGCCGCCGCCCGGCCGCTGCGCACCGCCGACTCCAGCGTGTCCGGCCATCCCGTGTCCGTCCAGGAGCCGGCGATCGCCAGGTTCGGGCGCAGCGTGGCCGGACCGGGTCGTCTCGCACCCGCGGGCGCCAGGAACGTGGCCTCCGGGCTCCGGGTCGCCGCACCCCGCACCAGGGTCGCCCGCGCGAGCGGTGGGATCGCGCCGGTCACCTCGTCCCAGCAGAGCCGCACCAGCTCCGCGGTTGGCTGGCGGATGTGGCGGTCCGCCGCGCTGAGGCTGCAGCACAGGTACCCCGGCGCCTTCTCGAAGACCCACTGCACCGGGGAATCGAGCAGGGCGGCGAGGTCGAACCCGAGCGAGCCCCGGTCGTGCCACAGGTGGACGTCCACGATGGGACGCGGCTCGTAGCCCTCGAGCGGGGGCAGCCCGTACCGGTCCGCGCGGCCGAGAATCCGGGCGAGCTGCGGCGGCGGCACAGCCGCCACCACGGCCTCGACCGTGACGCGCTCGCCGCCGTCCAGCACGAGCACCGCCCGATCGTCCGAGGGCACCTCGAGCCCGACGACCGGCGTGGACAGGCGCGCGCTCCCCAGGCGGGCCGCGGCCGCCTCGGCGAGGCGGGCCAGCGGCACCGTCGCGTATCCCAGCCGCGCCGCGCCCCGGTCCTCCAGGAACGCCGTGAGGAGCACGAACGCCGCGTCCACCGCGCTGACCCGATCCAGCGGCGCGTTGAGCGCGGGCACGAAGAGCGGCCGCCAGAAGCCGCGGAGCGCCTCCTCGCGCTGGCCCAGGCGGGCCAGCCACTCGCCGAACGTCCCGCTGGCCGTCCGCGCCTCGCGCGCGCGCGCCAGGGCCCGCGCCACGTCGAGCTTCGCACCCCACCCGAGGTGCCGGTACGCGAGGAACGATACGAGCAGGTGCCAGGGAGCGGGCAGCGCGGCCGTGCGGAGGCGGCTGGCGACCCCGCGGCGCGACAGGGCGAGGACGTCGAACCGGTCCTGCAGGCGCAGGGAGCCGCCCATGCCGAGCCGGTGGGCGAACGCGATGAACTCCGTAAAGCAGGCCAGGAAGACGTGCTGGCCGTTGTCGACCTCGACGCCGTCCACCTGGAACGACGTCGCCCGGCCGCCGAGGAGCCGGCTCCGCTCGAACAGCGTGACCGCGCACCCCGCCGCCGCGAGGTCCACCGCGGCGGCGAGGCCGGCCAGTCCGGCCCCCACGACCGCTACGCGATGCTCAGCCACGACTCCAGTACGACCTGCAGCTTCTCTGCCGGCGACAGCGAGGCCCGCTCCCGGAAAGGGAGGTCGGGGTACCGGTCGATCCGCTCCAGGATCCGCTGGTAGATGCCGGCCATCGTGCGGACGCACACGGCGGGGCGGCGCGGGATCAGCGACACGACGTCGAGGCCCGAGGCAAACAGGGCCCGCGCCCGCTGCGCCTCGAACGCCACGAGCCGCCGCCACCCCGGCCCGGGGCACCCGTCCAGCACCTCCTGCTCGGTCACGCCGAACCGCTGCAGGTCCTCCTGCGGCAGGTACAGGCGTCCCATCTGCGCGTCCTCGCGGACATCGCGCAGACAGTTCGTGAGCTGCATCGCGAGACCCAGCTCGTCGGCCCGGTCGAAGGCCGCAGGATCGGTGAAGCCAAAGACACGGACGCACAGCCGACCGATCACGGACGCCACCAGCCGGAAGTAGCGCTGCAGCTCCTCCCACGTTTGGTATCGCGTCCGGTAGAAGTCCATCTCCACGCCGTCGATCACGGCCTGCAGCTCCGACTCCGGGATCGCGTAGCGGCGCACCGCGTGGGCCAGGACCTGCATCACCGGGTCGGAGTACTCGCCCCGCATGCAGCGGCGGACGCGCTCCCGGTGGGCCGCCAGGCGCTCGGGCAGGCGGGCGATCCCCGCCCGGTCGGCCTCGTCGTCGACCTGGCGCGCGAAGCCGTAGAGGGCGTAGATCGCCACCCGCTCCTCGCGGGGAAGGGTGATGAACCCCCAGTAGAAGTTCCTCGCCTCGCGGCGGGCCATGCGCTGGCAGAACCCCTCGGACTCCCGCAGGTCGAGCACGGTGGGTACGGCAGCGTCGTTGGACACGGCGGTCTCCTCACGCGATCTCCGCAGTGCGGGCATCGCCATTCCTCTCTAGCGACTGCCGGGCCGCCCGCGCGAGCACGAGCAGCTTCGCCGACGTGGAGACGCGCGGGCGCTGGAGCTCCGTGCGGTACCCGAGCCGCGCGATCGCATCGATGATCGCGAGGCCCCCCAGGCGGTAGAGGGCGAGCTGGAGCCGCAGCGGCCACGGGGCCATCGCCTCCAGCCGGCGTCCGGACGCGAGCAGCGTCCGCGCCCGCTCGCAGTGGGCGCGCGTCGCGGCCGCGGTGCCCCCGGCGTCCAGGTCTGCCTGGAGCAGGTACGTCCTGCCCTTGGCGGCGTCCACGCTCACGTCCTGCGCGAAGTTGGCGAGCTGGAGGCCGATGCACACGTCGTCGGACAGGGGCGTCGCCCCCGGGTCGGCGATCCCGAAGAGGCGGAGCACGATGCGGCCCACGGGGGCGGCGGACAGCATGCAGTACGCCCGCAGCTCCGGCCAGGTCGCGTAGCGCGAGACCTCCTGATCCTGGACGTTGGCCTGGATGAGGTCGAGGAACGGCTCCGGCGGGAGTCGGTAGTGGGCGATCGTGTCCCGGACGGCGAGCAGCACGGGGTGCGCGGGTCGCCGGCCCGCGAACAGCTCGAGGACCTCCTCCCGCCAGCGCTCGAGCCGCGCGCGGGCGGCCGTCCCGCTCTCGTCACCGAGGTCATCGGTGGTGCGGCAGTACGCGTAGACGCGGGCCAGGTCCCGGCGGAGCCGGCCGCGGACGAACCCGGCGGCGACGGTGAAGTTCTCGTAGTGCCGGCACGCGAGGCGCCAGCAGTACGCGTCCGCAGCGCTGACGTCCGGCGGCGTCGTCACCGTCCCAGGACCTGGACGATTACGCGCCGCTCCCGGGCGGCGCACAGCTCCACGAGGAAGATGCGCTGCCACCGGCCGAGCTCCAACTCGCCATCCACGATGGGCACGGTTTCGCTCGATGACAGCACCAGGTGCTGGCAGTGGGAGTGGCCGTTCATCGGCTCGTCCGGCGGGACGTCGACGCGTCGCGCGATGTCGTCGTGCTCGTACGCGCCCGCCCCGGCCGGCGCGATCCGGTCGAGGAAGCGCCGGAAGTCCTGGAGGAGGAACTGCTCGTTCTCGTTGATGCGGACCGCCGCGGTCGTATGGGCCGAGTAGACGTGGACGAGCCCCCGGCGCACCCCCGACGAGCGTACGACGGCGGAGACGTCGTCGGTGATGTCGAGGAACTGACCCGCGCCGCCGGTGCGGTACGTCAGCCGCGCGATCGGGGGCTCGCCGAGATCCTCGTCCCGTCGGCGCAGCCGGGGGCTGAACCGGAGGTCGGCGAGCGTGCGAGCCCCCAGGCTGAACATCGCGATCCGCAGCGTCTCGGTGAACTCCCGGCCGAGCTCCCGGGCGGCCTCCCGGCCGGCGGCCGCCGCGCGCAGGAACGGCCCCGCGATCCCGACGAGCTCCGCCCCCAGCGCGATCGCCTTCGCGGCATCGACCCCGTTGCGCACGCCGCCGCTCGCGAAGATGCGGATCCCCGGGGCCGCGCGCACGGCGTGCCGGACGCACTCAGCGGTGGGGATACCCCACCCGGCGAACGCCGCCGCGACGCGCGCCCGCCAGGGCTCGGAGATCCTCCGGCGCTCCACTTCGGTCCACGACGTGCCCCCGGCGCCCGCGACGTCCACCGCCGCCACGCCGGCAGCGGCGAGAGACCGGGCCACGTCCGGGGCGATGCCCCACCCGACCTCCTTCACGATGACGGGCACCTCGAGCCGGCGGCAGAGCTCGCCGATCTTGCCCAGCAGCCCGGCAAAGCAGGTATCGCCTTCCGGCTGCACCGCCTCCTGGAGCGCGTTGAGGTGCAGTACGAGCGCATCCGCGCCGAGCGCGTCGACGAGCCGCCGGCACTCCTCGACCCCGTAGCCCTTGTTGAGCTGCACCGCACCCAGGTTGGCGAAGAGCAGGATGTCCGGGGCGACGGGGCGGACGTCGAAGGTCTTGAGGACCGAGGGCCGCTCCAGCAGGATGCGCCCGGACCCGAGCCCCATCGCCAGCCCCAGTTCCTGGGCGACCTGCGCGAGGAGGCGGTTGATGGAGGCGGCCTGCTCTGTGCCGCCGACCATGCAGGAGATCAGCAGCGGGGCGGCGAGCCGCCGGCCAAAGAGCTCGGTCGACGGGTCCACCTGGTCCAGGTCCAGCTCGGGGAGGGCGCAGTGGAGAAAATAGTAGTCCTCGAAGCCGCTGGCGACCCCCTTCGCCCCGACGTCTTCCTCGAGGTTGATGCGGACGTGGTCGGCCTTCCGGGACGCTATGCCACCCCCGGCGAGGGGTGGGCAGTGGCCGCTTCCTTCAATGCGGTGGCCGAGATCCGCTCCCCACATCGCGGTGTCACCCTCGATAGGCCGCCCCGGGGCCTGGGCAAAGATCTCCCCTGCGGCGCCGCTTCTTCGATGAGGGCTCTCTCCCCCTTCCTTCCTTTGGAGGATGCCCCCACCGGTCTACGCGCGTTGGTGGCTCTATCCCTTCAGGCTACTCAGTGCCGTCGATGCGAACGACCGTTCCCCAAGGAGCGCTAACTCCGTCCACCCGCCGCCACGCCCGGCGTCACTGCGGTGAGCGCGTCGCACGTCTCGGCGATGAGGTTGGCCTGGTGCGCGATGATATCCGTCACCCAGGGAAACTTCGGGTGCGCCCGGCGGCCGCGGAGCACGTACCGTCCGCGCTCCGGCCGGAGCACGCCGATGCGGACGAGGCCGGCGAGCGCCGCGGCGGTCATTCGCGAGGGATGGCGGCAGAGGAGCGGGTCGACGAACGCGTGTCCGCGCAGCGACGCGACCTGCGCGGACGCGGCCTGGGCCAAGTCCACGGCGGAGAACGCCTCGCCCGGATCCATCCCCGAGACCCATCGAGCGACGACTTGGCTGGTCGTCACAGGGCGGGCAGCGCTCAGGGCGGTGGCGACATCCGTACCCTCCGGTGCCGGGAGCACGCGGTACAGGATCGACAGGCGCCGGCCGACGAACGGGTCATAGCTGATCGGGGCGAGGTACACGCGGCCCAGGGGGAGCAGCCGCCACAGCGCAGCCCGGAGCCGCTGGAGCCGGCCGTCCGGGCTGCAGGCCCCTTCGGGCGTGATGAGCAGCGTCCCGCCCGAGCGGACCACGTCCTGCAGGAGGGCGAGGTCTTCCTCGATCTGCCGGCGCGTGTGGCGCCACACCTCGGTGCGATAGGGCTCCCGCAGGGCCTCGAGCCCGATCCGCGCCTGCGCCCGCCGGAAGAGCGGGGAGGCGAAGACGTCGCTGAGCAGCGCATCCGTCCGGTCGATCCCCAGGACCTGGCGAGCAGCATCCTCGAAGACCTCGGCGATGCGCAGGTCGCCGTGCGTGCTGGACACCGACCACGCCCAGCTCGCGATCGGACGCGTCCGCAGGTCGCTCTCGATCGGCAGCATCCCGAGGAGCCGGAAGAAGGAGGACCAATCGGACCGGCGCAGCCACCGCTCCAGGCGCGGCGCTCGCGTCGCCATGAACCCGGGCTCGAAGTGTCGTCGTCGGGCAGCGATGAAGACCGGATGGCGCCACGGCCCTCGGAGGGAGAGGCGCAGCGCGAGCGTCACGATATCGAGGTCGTGAAGATGGTTGGAGACGACCAGCGTGGGGCCACGCCGGAACGGGAGGCGTCCCCACCCCCGGATGCGGTACGCCGCGTGCATATAGGGGCCCAGGACCAGCATGATGCAGCCGCGGATGACCGCGCCCCAGGCGGGCGAGACCGCGGCCGGCGGCCCGGCCCGGGCACGGGACTCCGCTGGCGCCCCGCGCTCCGCGATCCCGGACGCGCACCCATGCGGGTTCGAGGTGAGGTAGTCCGCCATCGCCGTCCCCCTCGTGCAGGGAATTCTCGGGGGACGGCGAAGGCCCTGCCTGAGAGGCCCGGCCCGGGGAGGGGCCGGGGGAAAGGAGCGGGCAGATGCGGGGCCTTCTCGCGATCATCATCGTCGGGCTGGCGCTGGGCGTCCTCGCGACGGCGGCGCTGGCCTGCAACGATGACGCCTACAACACCGGTCAGCCGCCCAACGCGCCTCTGGTCCAGCAGCCGCAGCAACCGACCGGATCGAGCTGACCGGCGCCAGACCGGCCCGCTCGACACCGCCGCGCGGCCGGAGCCCGGCTCCGGCCGCGCGGCGCTCTTTCCCCGGCGCGTCAGTGGTACAGCAGGTACCTCTCCCGGACCTGGAGGAACCGGGCCAGGGCGGGCTGCCATTCCTCTTCGATCTGCCGCGGCGACTTCCCGGCCATGATGCCCCGCCGGACCCGGTCGGTGCCCATGTCGATGTCGAAGACGTAGCGGTCGCCCCACCTCGGCCCCCAGCGGAACCGGCCGGGGTAGAGGCGGTGGACCACGTCCAGGATCTGCAGGCAGAGGTCCACCGGGCGGTACGCGCTGCGGTCGGTGACCCGGACCTCGACGCCCCCGTACTCCGGCCCTCCTGAGGATGTCCAGGGCTCCCCCCGCCAGTAGACCTCGCGGAACGCCACGCCGCCGAGGTGACGCGCTGCCAGCGCCTCGCGCAGCCGCCAGGGCTGGATGAAGGTGGCTCCCACGAACTCGAACGGCTTCGTCGTCAGCACGCCCACCGACAGGTTCGTGTCCCCGATGGGCCCCATCGCCGGGTAGAGCACCGCGGTCTCGAAGTGGGGGATCCCCGGCGAGGTCATCACCCACGGGAGGCCGGTGGCGTCGAACCACATCGACCGGTGCCACCCCTCCATGCGGACCACGAGCAGCCGCGCGCCGATGCGGTACTCCTCGTTGAACATCCCGGCGAGCTCCCCGATCGTCATCCCGTGCACGATCGGGATCGGGTACATCCCGATGAACGAGCTCCACCGGGGGTCGAGCACGGGGCCGGCGACCATCTGGCCTCCGAGCGGGTTGGGCCTGTCGAGGACCACGAACGGGATGCCGGCCGCGGCGGCGGCCTGCATCGCCAGCGCGAGCGTGGAGGTGTACGTGTAGAACCGCGCCCCCACGTCCTGGATGTCGAACACCAGCGCGTCGAGCCCCCGCAGCATCGCCGGCGTGGGCTTCCGGGTCGCGCCGTAGAGGCTGTAGACGGGCAGGCCGGTCTTGGGATCCCTGCCGTTCGCCACGTCGCTCCCGGCGCCGGCATCGCCCCGCACGCCGTGCTCCGGCCCGAACAGCGCGACGAGGCGCACGTCCTGCCGCGCCGCCAGCAGATCGACGTCGCTGCGGAGGTCGGCGTCCACCCCGGTGGGGTTCGTGATCAGGCCGATGCGCTTGCCGCGGAGCGCCTCCGGCGGGCTCTGGAGGAACACCTCGAGGCCGGTGCGCACGCGGCCGGTCGGCTCCGCCGGCGTGGGCGGGGCCTGCTGGGAGGAGGCGGTGATCGGTCCGAGGAGCAGCAACGCGAGCGCGGCAGCCAGCCGCCGGGCGAGCGCGTGCATCTGTCGTCCCCCTGCTGCAGGTGTGGTGGCGTCGGTGCGCGTCATCCGTATGTATGGGCCGTCCCGGGACGGTTTAGACCTCATTCGAGGGAGCGGGGCGAGAAGCCTTGTCGCGCGGCGGGCATGTCACCTTGACGGTGGTAGGGCAATACCGTAGAATCCGGGTGCAAACGCCGGGGCGCGTAGCTCAGGGGTCAGAGCGCTTCCTTGACACGGAAGAGGTCCGAGGTTCAAGTCCTCGCGTGCCCACCACACGCCAGGCGTTGCCAGACACGATCTCCGGGCGACCGGCCGGTGATGATGATCGCTTGCTCAGGACAAAATTGCAACTGCCAGGGGCGCCTCGGATCCGGGGCGCTCCTGCTTTGCTGGGCGGGGTGCACGCCTCTCCCGCACCGCTGCGTCTGGGTCGATGAGGCGTGGCCAGCGGTCGGGTAAGCTGGAGCGCCAGAGGGGTCTGCGTCAGAGGAGAGGCTCCGCGATCGCAGCCGTGCTGGGAGGGACTGCGTGACGTCCGCGCCGGTCCGTGTGACCGCCCTGTTCCTGGACATCGGCGGCGTGGTGCTGACGAACGGGTGGGACCGGACGATGCGCCGGCAGGCGGCGGAGCGGTTCGGCCTGGATCTCGCCGAGCTGGACGAGCGGCACAGCCTCTTCGCCGGCGCGTTCGAGGACGGCAAGATGAGCCTGGACGAGTACCTCGCGCGCGTCGTGTTCCACGCCGGCCGGCCGTTCACGCCCGATGACTTCAAAGCGTTCATGTTCGCGCAGTCGCGGCCCTATCCGGAGATGCTGGACCTGGTCCGTGCGCTCAAGGCCCGCCACCGCCTCAAGCTCGTTGCGGTGAACAACGAGGGGCGCGAGCTGAACGAGTACCGCATCCGGACGTTCCGGCTGGCCGAGCTGATCGACGCGTTCGTATCGTCCTGCTTCATCGGCTCCCGCAAGCCGGCGCCGGAGATCTACCGGGCCGCGCTGGACATCTCCCAGGTCCCGGTGGCGCAGGTCGCGTACCTTGACGACCGCGAGCCGCTCGTCGAGGTCGCCCGCGGCCTCGGGATGCACGGGATCCATCACACCGGGTATGCGTCCACGCGGGCGGGGCTGGCAGCGCTGGGCCTCTCGATGGACGCCTGAGAGGGTCGGGACGCGGTAGGGCTGCGCACGGGACGATCAACGCTCGGCAGGCGCGTCGGCGATGCACGCGCCCGATCCGTCCGGCGCGCACCGAGAAGGCGCGTCCAAGCCGGTAGCCTGGTAGGGCAAGGGACGTCCCGGGCGAACGGGCTTTCGTAGGACTGCCGGGCACCCTCCGAACGGGAAACCGCGCTGGTTCCCCCGACGAGAGGAGTTCAGAGAGCCAGACGGAAATCTCGGTCAAGCCGCGGCGTGGTGCCGTCTGCGCCGGGGCGATGAGGAGTGCCCGGGGAGAGATGCGGTGATCGTCGAGGGCGACCGGGTCGAGATCGCACTGTAGCGGCCGAAACGCGGTGCGGTGGAGGAGGGGGAATGGCGCAGGCCGCGAGCCGGCGCCCCCAGCGGACGTCCCGACCGGCGGGCTGGCTCTTGTGCGTGGTGAGCGCCGTCGCCATCCTCCTCGTGGCGCTTGCCGTGCGCTACGTGGGCCTCGCCGACAGGGAACTCCTCGTGGCCATGCCGTTCCTGTCCGCGGTGCTCCTCATCGCCCTCACCGGCGGCCGGGCGCCGGCCGTCGTCGCCGCCCTCGTCGGCTCGATCGCCTTCAACTATGCCACCGTGCCCCCGTCCAACGCGTTCTCGGTCCCGAGCCTGGAGGAATGGACGCTCCTCGCCGTCATGCTCGGGGTCGCCGGCGTCCTGGGGTCGCTCACGGAGCGGATGCGCGCCGCCCGGGAGGAGGCCAGGGAGTGGGCCGCCAGCGAGCGGCTGCAGAAGACCCTCTTGAACTGCATCTCGCACGATCTCCGGACCCCGCTGACCGCCGTCATGGGAAGCCTGAGCACCCTGCTGGTGGAGTGGCAGCAGCTCGACGACGCAATGCGCCAGGAGCTCATCACGATCGCCTACGACGGGACGGAACGGCTGGACCGCTCGATGGCGCAGCTGCTTGAGATGGCGCGGCTGGAGGCGGGGGCCCTGCGGTTGCGGCGCGAATCGGGACACCTGGCGGGCGCGCTGCGCATGGCCTGCAGCCAACTCGGCGACGGCCTCGACGGGCGGTGTCGGGTGCGCCTACCGGACGACCTCCCGATGACGCCGATGGACACCACGCTGCTCTCACACGCGCTGGCCAACGTTCTCGACAACGCGGTCAAGTACTCACCGCCCGGCGCTCCCATCGAGGTGGAGGCTCGCGCCGACCGGAACCGCGTCGTGGTGTCGATCGCCGACCGGGGGGTCGGGGTCCCCGCCGAGCATCTCCGCCGCATCTTCGAGAAATTCTATCGGCTCAAGCAGCCGACCGCTGCCCTGGGCACGCCCGAGGGAACCGGGCTGGGCCTCGCCATCGCCAAGGGCATCGTGGAGGCGCACGGGGGCCGGATTTGGGCCGAGCAGCGTGGGGGAGGGGGAACGATCATCAAACTGAGCCTCCCCGTGAGGTGAGAGGCCTGAGCGTTCCCGGGCCGCGGGTGCTGGTGGTCGACGACGATCAGTCGATCCGGCGCTTTCTCGATATCGCGCTGCGCGCCCGGGGCTATCGCGTCTTCGGGGCTGGCACAGCCCAGGCGGCGTTGGACGCCGCTCCTTGCGTCCGGCCGGACGTCGTCATCCTCGATCTGGGCCTGCCGGACCGGGACGGCCTCGAGGTGATCCGGCAGCTCCAGCAGGCCGGGCGGTCGCGGATCCTCGTCCTCTCGGTCAGGGACCAGGAAGAGGAGAAGATCGAGGCCCTCGAGGCCGGCGCCGATGACTACCTGACCAAGCCGTTCGGGATCGGGGAGCTGCATGCGCGGCTCCGGGCCATGCTGCGGCGTATCGCGCCAACCCAGGCGGGCGCGCCGTTTCGAGCCGGCGACCTGGAGGTGGACCTGACGCGTCGGCAAGTCCGGGTCGCGGGCGAGGCGGTGCAGCTCACCCCGACGGAATATGACCTGCTCAAGAGCCTCGTGCAAGCGGACGGCAGGGTGCTCACCCACCAGCAACTCCTGCGCCAGGTGTGGGGGCCGGGATACGAGGCGGAAGGCCACCTGCTGCGCGTGAACATCAGCAACCTCCGGCGGAAGCTCGAGCGGCCTCCTCTGCGCGCCGCGATCATCTTGACGGAGCCGCGCATCGGGTATCGCCTGCGGCTCGACGAGTAGCCGAGGGTCGGCGAGCAAGCAAGCCCCGGTCCTTTTGACGTGCCCTTGACGCCCCGCGCGGTATCCTTGATACCCGCTTGATACATTCGCCGGCTAGAATGAAGTGCCGGGCTCGCCGCGTGATCGGCGATCGCGACGGAGACCCGCGATGATCGTGCACGCCCTCGTCACATCCGTCCTGACGCCATGGAGGCCGTCGCGGCTGGGCTGCGCACGCTCGTCCACGGGCTACCGGACCCGGGAGAGGCCTGGAGGGACGTGGTGGTATGCCCATTCGAGTCCTGCTCGTCGAGGGCCAGACGTTGCTCCGCCATGGCATGAAGCTCATCCTGCAGTCGGCACGCGACATCGAGGTCGTCGCGGAGGCGGCCGACGGCGGCGAGGCGGTGGACAGGGCCGCGGCCCTGTCCCCGGATGTTGTGCTCATCGAGCCCCTGTTGCCGCGCGGCGACGGCGTCGAGGCCATCCGGGCCATCAGACAGCGCTGTCCCGGCGCGCGGATTCTCGTCCTGAGCGCGCAGGGAGACCAGGAGGCGCTTGGCCAGGCGGCGGCGGCCGGAGCCGTCGGGTACGTCCTGAAGGACATCTCCCCGGAGAACCTGGTGAGCGCGATCCGGGCCGCGTCCAGCGGCCGGGCGATCCTCAGCCCTACGATCGCGAAGCAAATCGTCGAGCGTCATTTCCGTACCGGCGGCGATGACGGGGACGGCGCGGGCGATGGGGCGGTCCCGCGGCGGGATCCTGGGCTGACCCAGCACGAGATCGAGGTGCTGCGCGGCGTGGCGCGCGGCCTGAGCGACAAGGAGATCGCGGCTCAGCTCTTCCTGTCCGAGTCCACGGTCAAGAGCCGGCTGCGGTACGTGTATCTGAAGCTGGGGCTGCGGAACCGAGCCCACGCGGCGGTCTTCGTCCTCAAGAAGGGTCTGCTCGCCGCCGCGTCCGGCCCCCACCGTTCGGCCGCCTCTTCGGGGCCGCCGCTGGCCGCCCCGCCGGGGCGGCCAGCGGCGCGAAGCGCAGGAACGCCGGCCGGCGCGAGAGCGGGCCGCAGCTAGCGGGCCGCCCGCCCGGCTCGGTGGCCGCGGCGCGCCTTCCTGCGGCTCGGCGAGCCGAGGTCGGGCTGCGGACGTGCTCTCCCTCCGAACGTGCTCGCGCGCGCCCTGGGGTATCTTTGACACTTCCTTGACATCGGCCCGCGCTACGATGCGGTATCCTGCTCGCGGCATCACCACGGCACTCGGAGGAGGCCCGCGATGATCGTCCACGCCGCATTTCACATTCACCCCGATAACAAGGAGAAGGTCAAGGCGGAGGTGCGCAAGTTCAGGGCCGTCATTCAGAAGCACGGCGGCCGCAACCTGCGATACTACGCGTCGATGACGTCCGCAACGCCCAACCGCATGATCATCTACGAGATCGACACGTTCTCGCATTTTGACAGTTTGACTGGCGACCCCGACTTCCGGGACGTGAAGCTCGACTCGCTGTACTCGGACGCTACGATGACGCTCTGGGGCGAAGTGGAGATTTGACCGGGGAGGGACGTCCATGACGAGCCGGGAGATCCAGCACCTCGGGGAAAGCGTCATCGACGAGCTCAGGGCGACGCTGCGCGGCGACCTGATCCGTCCCGGCGACAGTGGGTACGACGATGCGCGCCGGCTGCACAATCTCCTCATCGACCGGCGGCCGGGCCTCATCGTCCGCTGTGCCGGCGTCGCCGACGTCATCGGTGCCGTCAACTTCGCCCGGCGCAACGACCTCCTCGTGGCCGTGCGCGGCGGCGGGCACAGCGTCACCGGCAACGCGATGTGCGACGGCGGCATCGTGATCGATCTGTCGCGGATGAAGGGGCTGCGGGTCGATCCGGTGGCGCGCCGGGCGTGGGTCGAGCCCGGGCTCACGTGGGGCGAACTCAATCACGATCTTCAGGCGTTCGGCCTCGGGGCGACCGGCGGGTACATCTCCGTCACGGGCGTGCCCGGCCTGACCCTGGGGGGCGGCCTCGGATGGCTCGTCCGCAAGCACGGCCTGGCGCTTGACAACCTCCTCTCGGTCGATATCGTCACGGCCGACGGCCGGCTGCTGAGGGCCAGCGCCGACGAACACGACGATCTGTTCTGGGGCGTCCGCGGCGCCGGCGCGAACTTCGGCGTGGTGACCAACTTCGAGTTCAAGGTGCATCCGGTCGGGACGGTCCTCGCGGGACCGGTCATCCATCCCCTCGATAGGGCGAAGGACGTGCTCCGGGTGTTCCGCGAGTACGCCCCGGACGCGCCGGAGGAGCTGACCTGGGGCGTGCTCTTGTTCACGATCCCGGCGCTCCCGGCCTTCCCGCCGCAGTTGCACGGCGCTCCCGTCGTCGTGGCGACCATCTGCTACGCCGGCCCGCTGCCGGCGGGGGAGGCGTTCCTGCGCCCCATCCGGGAGTTCGGCCCCCCGCTCGCCGACCTCGTGCAGCCGATGCCGTACAGCGCCGTCCAGGTGATGGCCGACTTCGTGTGGCCGAAGGGATACCGGAACTACTGGAAGTCGAGCTTTCTCCGGGAGCTGAGCGACGGGGCGATCGGAACCATCGTCGAGCACTTCGCGCGGGTGCCGTCGCCGCAGACTGTCATCGTGATCGATCACAACGGCGGCGGGGCCATCGGCCGGGTCGGCGCCGAGGACACGGCCTTCGGGCACAGGGACTGGACGTACAACTTCCTGGTGACGTCCGCATGGGGCAACGCCGCGGACGATCAGCGCAACGTCGCGTGGACGCGGGAGTTCTGGAGCGCCATGCGGCCGTTCCTCGCGGACGCCGTCTACATCAACTACACGAGCGATCAGGGCGCCGACCTCCTCAAGAGCGCCTACCTGCCGCGTGTCCGCCAACGGCTGGTCGCACTGAAGAACAGGTACGATCCCACGAATCTGTTCCGGATGAACCATAACATCGAACCCGACGCCGCGGCCGCAGAGCCGCGATAGCGCGCGCAGAGGGGTGGCCCGGATGGGGCATGTCGCCGGCGCCGACGAAGGCTCGTTGCTCGCCTCGCCGCAGCGCCTGCCCAACCTGCGCCACGACGGCGGTGGCCTCCACGACACGGCGTCGCCCCCGGCCTTCAGTGGCGCGACCACCGCCTCCGCGCTGGAGAACGACCGCATCCCAGTTGTGGCGGTCTCCCCGGGTTACCACCCGCCTCCGCTGCCGTAGTCGCCCTTCTGTGTGGTGGACGTGCCCGAGCCGGAGGCCGCCGGCTTGAGGTCCACCGTCGCGACCCACCACTTCCCGCCGACGCCCTGGCCGTTGGCCTGGTGCGGCGCGGTATCGCCCGAGTACGTGTAGAGCAGGTGCCCGTTGTAGCTGACCTGGGAGCCGTGCTCCGTCTTGACGAGGGCGAGCTTGCCGGGGAGCCGGCCCTCCGAGGTCGGCGCGGAGGCGCTGAGCAGCGGGGCCCAGACTTTCGCGCACCCGCCGGTGCAGGTGCTGCGGGTGGGGGTATCGGTGTCGAGGTAGTAGAGCGTCATGCCCTTGGCGTCGGTCAGCACCCGCGTCGAGGCGCCCTTGACCATGATCGTCGCCGTGTCCACGGTATAGCCGGCTCCATATACCAGGGGCCCGGGGAGCGCCGCGAGGAGCCCGAGCCCCACGCAGCCAGCGAGCCAGGTGATCACGCGCCGTCGCATCGTCCACACCTCCGGGGTATCGGCTTCGCACCCCACGATGCGCCCGCGGCTTCACGCTTGTGTCAACGGCGGGTAACGCCCCTGAAACACCGCGAGGGCGCGCCCCTCTCCTTCGGCGATCCCGTGCTGTATGATGAGGGTGCGCGGTGCGGCGATGACTGAGTTTCCACCCGACTTCGCGCCGGACGTCCGCCGTCTCCGGCGCTGGCCGTCGCTCTCCGGGCGCTGGCGCCTCTGGCGGGACCCCGCCCTCGCGGCGGCCACCTACGGAGAACTGGCGCGCATCGCCGGGGCGCTCGTGCCCCCGGGGGCGCACCGGGTGCTCGACGTGGGGTGTGGGTCGGGGTTCCTCAGCCTGGAGCTCGCGCGGCGCGGGCACGACGTCGTGGGGATCGACGCCGACGAGACCGCGATCGCGCTCGCCCGACGCGCGCTGCGGGACACGTCCTCCGCGCCGCCGTCCGGCCGCCTGGAGTACGTCGCGACGGCGTTCCGCGAGTGGCGCGCCGAGCCGGCGTCGTTCGACGCGGTCGTGTTCTGCCGCTCGCTGCACCACATCGCCGACCCGGCCGGCACCCTCGCGAAGGTCACCGAGCTGCTCGCGCCCGGGGGCGTGCTCGCGTGTGTCGAGTTTGCGTACGATCCGTTCGACCGGCGCGCCACCGCGTGGCTGTACCAAGCATCGCGCCTCTGCGGGCTCGCGGGATGGGCAGACCCGGACGCACCCGCCGCCCGCCCTGGGCCATCCTGCTCGGTTCCCGCGCGGAGGACAGCCATCTCGACGCGCTCATCACGGACGTCGTGCACGTGTGGCACGCCAGACGTGCCGAGCTGGGGCTCAACACGCTGGGCGCGATGCGCGCGCCCCTCGAGCGCCTGTTCCAGCAAGCCCACTGGGCGTGGCATCCGTACCTGTACTGGGAGGTCCTCCAGGCGTTGCGTGTCCCCGTCGATCCGCCGGCCGCCGAGGCGGCGCGCCTGTTCCGGGACGTCGAGCGCGTGTTGATCCTGCAGGAGCAGATCCCGCGCGTGCTGTTCGCGTTCGTCGGGACCGCGAAGCGGGGCGCAGCCCGGTAGGGGGCGCAGCGGCCCGCGCGCTCGGCCGGCGAGGTTGCGTGATGCGGGTCCCGGGCAGGCCGGGCGCGGTTACAGGACGGGGGCGCTCACCGGGATGCGCGGTGCGGGGAAGGACACCGGCGCCGTCCGGCCCCCTGCGCGCCGCGTCGTCTGCGCGCGGCAGGCGCCGGTCGGCTCCGGATCGCGGTGGCCGATGCGATCCCGCGCCGGAGGCCGCGACCAGCCGCGGGTGGGGTCAGGCGGCCGTCACGCCCCCTGGCCCGGTTATCGCAACAGCCCGCCCAGCCGGTCTTCGAGGGCCTCGGCGACGCCGACCAGCATCCAGAGGAGCGGAATGCCCCACAGGAGCTTTCCCGCGAGCGAGAGGTGCTGGATCGCGAGCCACGTCGCGGACGCACACGCGAACGCGCGCACGAGATCCAGGAACAGGCGGCCGAGGGAGTCGAGGAACGACGACACGGCATACAGAGTATATCATGCGTCACCGCGTCCCGGCGCCGGCCGGGGCCGGCACACCCGGCGCGGGGGGCCGGGGCAACCCGGCCCCCCGCGCGTGAATCGCGGCGCCGCGCGTTACCGCACGATCATATGGCCGGTTGCCCACAACAGGAGCCCAGCGAGGAGCAGGAAGGCCACCAGCATGGCTCGTCCTCCATCACGGAGCGTGGTGTCTCGATCGTCAGATATGCCCGACATCGGCCCCCTCCAGACGGCGGCGGCGTGCGCGCACAGGCACCTCGTGCGTGAGGTCCGAAGTCTGACGCAGCGTGCAGAGAAGGATCGGCCGCGGGGGTGCCCCGCGCGTCCGGTCGAGGAACGGCGTCCCACCCCAACGCATCGCGGGAGCACGGCGATTCGTTGCGGGCCCCGGGCGGGGCGCAGGGCAGGCCCGCCGCGTCCCCCGGTCGATGGTGCGCGACGCTGCGCCGCGAGCTCACCGGGCACGCGGATCCAGGACCTCCCGCAGTCCCTCGCCGAGGACGTTCAAGGCCAACACGGCGAGAAAGATCATCACCCCCGGGCCGGTCGCGACGTGCGGGGCGACGGTGATGACGGTCCGGCCGTCGGCCAGCATCGTTCCCCAGTCCGGGGTCGGGGGCTGGGCTCCCAGGCCGATGAAGCTCAACCCCGCCGTCTCCGTGATCATCCAGCCGATGTTGAGTGAGACGAAGACAACCATGGGGGCGACGATATTCGGCATCAGGTGCCGCGCGATGATACGCAGGTCCGTTGCTCCCGCCGCGCGGGCTGACTCGACAAACTCGTTCGCGCGGAGCAGGAGGACCGCCCCTCGCATGCCTCGCGCGTAGAACGGGACGTTCGCCAGCGCCACGCCGAGCATCGCATGGGTCAGGCCCGGGCCCAGCGCCGCGACGATCGCGATGGCCAGGAGGATCTCCGGAAAGCCCATCAGGATGTCGATGGCGCGCATGAAGAAATGGTCCAGCCTTCCGCCATAGTAGGCGGCGCTGATGCCAAGCGCAGATCCGACCGTCAGCGCCAGAAGAGCGGCTGAAACGCCCGCCGCCAGGGACGTGCGCGTGCCCCAGATCAGCCGGCTCAAGATGTCCCTGCCGAGCTGATCGGATCCGAGGAGATACCCCGCTGACAGCGGCGGTGCCAGCCGGTGTGAGAAGCGTGGTAGGTCCGGCGGAGCAATCGGCAGAAGCGGGGCAAGCATCCCTAGCGAGGCGATCGCGACCACGATCACGACGCCGCACGGCACCGTTGGGTGACGACGGAGGTGCGCGAGCACACGGGCAACCGGCCGTGCGCTCACCACGGAGACCGGGCCGCCCAATACGACCGGAGACTCTTCCATTATCCGAATCGGATCCGGGGATCGAGGTATGCGTAGAGCAGATCGGTCAGAAGGTTGATCAGCACGTACGTCGTCGCGACGAGGAGGATGGCTCCCTGGACGAGCGGGAAATCCCTCGTCAGGATAGCGTTGACCAGCATGAGGCCGACCCCGGGCCAGCTGAAGACCGTTTCTACATAGACGGCCCCCGCGAGGAGGAACCCCATCTCCAGGCCCAACACCGTGACGATGCCCACCAGCGTGTTACGGAAGGCGTGACGCACCGTGACAGCGATCTCGTCCAGGCCCTTCGCCCTCGCGGTCGTGACGTAGTTCTCCCGGAGCGCCTCGATCATCCCGGTACGCGCCACACGCGCGATCACGGCCAGGGGGAGGACCCCGAGCGTCACCGCCGGCAAGACGAGGTGTACGAGCAGATCGGGGATCGTCCCCTGCCCCACGGGGGAGTACATCCCCGTGCCCGGCAACCAGCCCAACCGCAGGGAGAACAGAATGATGAGGAGCATCCCCAGCCAGAAGGAAGGGATGCTCACGCCCGCGATCGTGACGACCGTCGATAGCCGGTCAGCGGTGCGCCCCGGCCTTCTGGCCGCGACGACACCCAGCGCAATCCCGGGACCGAATGCCAGGACCACGGCGCCTGCTGTCAGCACGAGGGTCGCGGCGAAGCGCCGGAGCACCTCCTCGAGGACCGGGCGGTGGAGCGTAATGGAGCGGCCCAGGTCTCCGCGGACCACGTGGGCCAGCCAGAGCGCGTACTGGACAAGCAGAGGCTTGTCCAGGCCCAGTTCGCCCCGGAGGCGTGCAAGATCCTGGGCTGTGGCGACAGGGCCGAGGAGGATTTGCGCAGGATCTCCCGGCGTGAGGCGTAGGATCACGAACGTCAGGGCAGAGACCCCCCAGAGCACGACCGCTACCCAGGTGAGTCGTTGAGCGATGTATCGAGACATCCCACTCACGAGGCGGGACGGCCCAAGCCGTCGCCATGAGCCTTCTGGTCGGGCTGCCGCGTCCCCAAGGCCAGCCGCTCGACGGTGAGGAGGTGGGAGCGCATCGCGCGCTCCGCCGTTCGCGGGTCGCGATGCCGGATGGCCTGGAGGATGCGCCGGTGGTCCCGAAGCGCTCTTTGAGGCCCTCCGGGCGCTCGCGCCGAGGCTTCACGGCTGGGCATCAGGGCATCCATGATGACCTCCACCATCTTCACGAGGAGCGGATTCTTGGTCGCTTTGGCAATGGCCAGGTGGAAGCGGGCGTCACCTTTCAGGCCCAACTCGGGCGTGGGGATCCCTCGGGCCTGTTCATCGAGCGCCCCGGCCATCTCCTGAAGGTCGTCGGGCCGGGATCGCCGTGCCGCGAGCGCGGCCGCGCTCGGCTCGACGATGAGACGGACCTCCATTTGCGCCCGCGTCATCTCGCGTCCCGCCGCGAGCGCGGCGGCCACGGCGGATACCCCGCCGCTGTCTGCCCTGGCAAATGTCCCGCCGCCCGACCGGACGTCAACGAGCCCCATCGAATGCAGCACGGCCAGCGCCTGCCGGACGGACACCCGGCTCACGCCGAAGCGTGCGGCGAGATCGCGTTCAGGGGGCAGACGGTCCCCGGGATGCAGCTCCCCGTGGAGGATGAACTCCTGGAGCTGCTCCACGATGGCTTCATAGACTCTTGACCGGCGGATCGGCCGAATCTCCACGATGCAGCCTCTACGCCAGCAGGGTAGGCACGAGCCTTCCTCGAACCTATGGAGAACTGGACTAACCAGTAGCCCGATCATATCGGGCGGCTCTGCGTCGTTCAAGAGCGCCGAGGAGGCGAACGGGCATGCGACGAATGCTGGGCGTCGCAGTGGCGATCTGCGCATTGCTCTGGGCAGCGTGGTGGGTCCATCCCGGCGGAGCCACCACCCCGGGGACCCTTGTCGTCGGACTGGTGGCCGAGCCGACGTCGCTGGATCCGGGCCAACTGACGGACATCAACTCCATGCGCGTCTTGTCCAACGTGTACGATACCCTGGTCCAATTCACCCCCGGGACGTTCGACCTGATCCCGGGGCTTGCGGCATCCTGGAGCATCTCGCCCGACGGCCTGGCGTACACGTTCAAGCTGCGGAGAGGTGTGCGGTTCCACGATGGCACGCCGGTCGATGCTGCGGCGGTGAAGTTCACGTACGATCGGCTCCTTGATCCCAGGCATCCCTATCACAACACGGGTCCGTTCCCGTTCGCGCCCTTCTACTACGGTGCGATCAAGGAAGCACGGGTCGTCGATCCATACACGGTACGTTTCGTGCTCAAGCAGCCGTTTTCTCCTCTGCTCCACAACTTCACGCTCAATACCGGCCGCATCGTCAGCCCGGCCGCTATCAAGAAGTGGGGCAAGGAGTTCGCAAGCCATCCCGTGGGCACGGGGCCGTTCACGTTCGTGAGCTGGGAGAAGAACGTCCGCGTCGTCCTTCAGAAGAACACCGGCTACTGGAACGGCGCGCCCGCGCTTGACCGTCTCGTGTTCCGGCCGCTTCCGGACGATCAGACACGGGTTACCGAGCTTCTCTCCGGCGGGGTCGATTTCATCGTCGATGTGTCGCCGGACAACATCGCGCAACTGAAGCGAGACAAGCGATTCCAAGTCTACGAGCAGCCCGGCCCGCACATCTGGTGGGTTACCCTGAACACCAAGAAGAAGCCGTTCGACGATGTGCGCGTGCGTCAAGCCGTGAACTACGCGGTCAACAAAGAGGCGATCTGCCGGGATGTGCTGAAGGGGACGTGCACGCCGGCTGCCGGCCCGGTTCCGCCGGCGATCACGTGGGCGTTCTCTGAGCAGGTCAAGCGCTACCGCTACGACCCGGCCAAGGCAAAGGCTTTGCTGCGGGAAGCCGGCTATCCCAACGGATTCAGTGCCACCTTCTGGGTGCCTGAGTCAGGATCGGGCATGCAGTCTCCCAAGATCATGGCCGAGGCCATCCAAGCGGACCTCGCGGCGGTGGGCATCAAGGCGGCCATTCAGACCTACGAGTGGGGCGCCTACCTGGGCCAGTACGGCAAGGGTCTGGGGACAGCCGACATGGGAGCCATGTCCTTCATGCTCGACCCGGGGGATCCGGCGCCCATGCTCAGCTTGGTGATCGACGGCCAGGCGGCCTCGCCACACGGGTTTAACAGCGGGTACTACAACAACGCCAAGGTGAATCGACTGCTGCGCGATGCCACGCTGACGGTCGATCAGGCGAAGCGCGGTGCGCTCTACCGGCAGGCCAGCGCGATCGTTGCCGACGACGCACCGTGGATCTTCATCGACAACGCCATGCAAACTGCGGCGGCGGTGAGACGGGTGAAGGGATTCGTGCTCTCACCGACCTTCTACCTCTTCTTCCGCAGCACGTCGGTCCAGTAGCCGGCCTGGCGCCACGTGCGGCCGCGCAGGCCGCATCGCCGCGCCAGGCGCGGACCCCGGACGGGCGAGCGCGGGCGCGGCGGCGCCGGTCCCCGCCCCCGACCCTCGGGGCCGGAAGGCGCCCGGCCGGGGCGTCCAGGGTCAGCGGGGGCGATCCTGCGCTTCCAGGTCTAACACGCGTCTCCTGAGGAACTCCCGTACGGCCTCGATGAAGGCCTGGGCTTCCTCGACGTGCGGTGAGTGCCCGCTGTGCTCGAAAACGTGCAGCTCGGCGCCGGGGATGGCGCGCGCGATCTCCTCCGATTCCTCGACCGGGCAGATCCAGTCGTGGCGCCCGACGGCCACGAACGTCGGGACGGCGATCCGCGCGAGGCCGGGCCGGGCGTCGTACCGGCTGTAGTCGCGGATGAGCGCCCGGCGCGTGACCGGGTCGAACTCCCGATCGGCGAGGTGCGCGGGCACCCGGCGCTTGTCGTAGTAGTACATCGACAGGATCGTCTCGAAGGCGCGGCGGAACTCATCCGGGCGGGTGATCGATCCGTCCCACAGCGCGCGGTACGCGGCCCGCATCGGGGGCGTCCCGAGCCGCTCCATGTTCGCGGACGCGCGCGCCATGAAGCTGTTGCTGGCGGCCGTGCCCACGAGGATGAGCGCGCGGACGGCGTCGGGGTACCTCCCGGCGTAGAGCAGCGAGACGAACCCCCCGGCCGATGTCCCGCAGAGGATCGGGCGGTCGAGGCCGAGCGCGCGGCACAGGCCGCCCAGGTCCTCGGCGAGCTGATCCTGCGTGTACGTCTCCTCCGGGGCGCGCGATGAGCGGCCGTGGCCGCGGTGGTCGTACGCCACGAGCTGCACGAGGTCCCCGAGCGCGGCGAACTGCACGAGGCGGCCGGGATGGCTCATCCCCGGTCCGCCGTGGACGAGGATGCACGGCGGCCCCTCGCCGGCCGTCTCGTAGAAGAGGTCGACGTCCCCGACGCGCACCCTCATCGTCCTGCGGCAGGGAGTTCGCGCCGGGCGGCGGCCGCTCCTGGGGTCACCGCGCGAGCCGCCCGGCCAGCTCCACGAAAAAGCGCAGGGCCTGGGGGTTGCTCATCGCATCGGGGCTGACGGCCGCCTCTGCCGGCGTCCCGTTCAGGATGCGCTTGACCGGGACCTCCAGCTTCTTCCCGTTGATGGTGCGGGGCACCTCGGCGATCGCGTAGATCTCGTCGGGGCAGTGGCGCGGCGAGAGCGCCTCGCGCAGCCTCTGCGTGATCCGGGCGCGGAGCGCGGCATCGAGCTCGACGCCGGCGCGGAGCACCACGAACAGGAGCACCCGTCCCTCCCGGCCGAGCTCGCCGGTATCGACCACGAGGCTGTCCAGGACCTCGGGCATCTCCTCCACGACCCGGTAAAGCTCGCTCGTGCCGATGCGTACCCCCCCGCGGTTCAGCGTGGAGTCGGACCGCCCGTAGATCACGCAGCTGCCCCGGGGCGTGATCTTGATCCAGTCCCCGTGCCGCCACACGCCCGGGTACGTTTCGAAGTAGCTGGCGTGGTACCGCCGCATCCCGGGGTCGTTCCAGAAGAACAGGGGCATCGACGGCAGCGGCGCGGTCAGGACGAGCTCGCCGACCTCGCCTACGACCGAGCGGCCGTGCGCATCGAACGCCTCGACCGCGGCGCCCAAGCCGCGGCACTGGATCTCGCCGGCGTGCACGGGAAGAAGGGGGCAGGAGAGGACAAACGCAGTACAGACGTCGGTCCCGCCGCTGACCGATCCCAGCAGCAGGTCGCGCTTGACGTGGTCGTACACCCACTGGAAGCCCTCGGGCGGCAGCGGCGCGCCCGTCGACCCCACGGCCCGGAGGCGCCCGAGGGCGAACTCCCGCCCCGGCTCGATCCCGGCCTTCATGCAGGCGAGCAGGTAGGGCGCGCTCGTGCCGAAGTACGTCATCCCGGTCTCCCCGGCGAGCCGCCACAGCGTCCGCATGTCGGGGAAGGTCGGGCTGCCGTCGTAGAGGACCACGGTCGCGCCCACGAGGAGGCCGCTGACGAGGAAGTTCCACATCATCCAGCCGGTCGTCGTGTACCAGAAGAAGCGGTCGTCCGGCCCCAGATCGAGATGCAGCGTGAGCGCCTTCAGGTGCTCCAGGACGATGCCGCCGTGCCCTTGGACGATCGCCTTGGGCAGGCCGGTCGTGCCGGACGAGTAGAGCACCCAGAGCGGATGGTCGAACGGCACCGCCTCGCATGCGAGCTCGCCGGCCCCGCTGGGGGCGGCGGCCTCTCCCCAGAGCCGCACGTGCCGCAGGCCGGCCGTGGCGGGCGTGGCGGCGAGGTACGGCACCAGCACCGTTGCCTCGAGCGTGGGCAGCGCGCGCTGGATCTCCGCCACGGCGCCGATCCGGTCGTACGCCTTCCCCTGGTAGCGGTAGCCGTCCACGGCAAACAGGATACGCGGCTCGATCTGCCGGAAGCGGTCGACGACGCTACGGATCCCGAACTCCGGCGGGCAGCTCGACCAGACGGCGCCGAGGCTCGCCGTGGCGAGAAACGCCACGACGGTTTCGGGGACGTTGGGCATGTAGGCCACGACGCGATCTCCGCGCCGCACGCCCATGCGTCGCAGCGCGCCGGCGACCGCCGCGACCCGGCGGGCCAGCTCGGCGTAGGTGAGCGTGACGAGCGGGCGGTCCTCGGCCCGGAAGAGGATGGCCGGGTGCGCGTCGCGCCGCGCCAGCGCGTGCTCGGCGTAGTTGAGCTCCGCCCCGGGGCACCACGTGGCGTTGAACACGCGGCGCTCCGGCAGGACCCGGGTGTACGGCGCCCGCGCCCGGACCCCGCAGAACTCCCATACCGTCGCCCAGAAGCCTTCCAGGTCCGTGACGGACCACCGCCAGAGCGCCTCGTAGGAGTCGAAGGTGAGGCCCCGGTGCGCCTCGAGCCACCGCAGGTAGCGCGTCATGGCGGCCCGCTCGCGATCGCCCGCGGCAGGCTCCCACAGGAGCGTGCCCTCCGCGACCGGGCCGGGTGTCGAGCGACGCTGTGCCACAGGCGTCCCCTCCGCGGTGCAATTTGGCGGCGACCCCGGCCCTCCCTTCGCCCCGCCGGCGGCGTTTCGCCTCACCGACGCGACCCCCTTCGGTTCCAAAGCCATCTCCCGTCGTCGCGATGCCTGTGATCTAGAGGCCGTGTGCCAGCGTGACGAGGAGGCCAACCGCGGCCGCCGTCATGATGGCGGTCGTGGCCCAGCCGGCCACGGTGAGGACGGGGGTGTTCGCGCGGTTGCCCATGATCGTCCGGTTGCTCGAGACGAGCATCATCAGGGCGAGCAGAGGCGGCGTGAGAAACCCGAACATCACGGAGGTCCAGAACAGCGCGTGGATCGGGTTGATCCCGACGAAGTTGATGGCCATGCCGATCAGCGTCGAGGCCGCGATGAGCGCGTAGAACTGCGGGGCCTGCCTCGGCCTCTCGCCCAGGCCGCGCTTCCACCCGAACGCCTCGGCCAGCGCGTACGCCGCCGTCCCGGTGAGGGTGGGCACGCCCACGGCGCCGGAGCCGATCAACCCGAGGGCGAAGAGCAGACGCGCAGCGTCGCCGGCGAGCGGGCGCAGGGCGTCGGCGGCCTGCGCCGCGGAGGTGATGTCCGTCCTGCCGGCGGTGAACAGGGTCGCGGCCGTCGCCAGGATCGTGAAGTACCCGACGAGCTGGGCGAAGAGCATGCCGACGCCGACGTCCCACGCCGCGTACGCCAGCTCCCTCCGGCTCGCGCCCTGGCGCTGCCACAGCCTCCGCTCGCCGAGCTGGATCTTCTCTTCTTCCTCCTGGCTGGCCTGCCAGAACCACATGTAGGGAGACAGCGATGTCCCGAGCAGCGCGACGACCACGGCGAGGGTGCCCGGGCGTGCCATCACCGTCGGCAGGAACGTTCCCCGCAGCACGGCGGGCCAGTGCGGGTGGGCGAGCAGCGCGGCGCCGACGTACGCGAACAGGGAGAGCGCGAGCCACTTGAGGGTCTCGGCGATCAGCCGGTAGGAGCCCCACACCTCGAAGCACACGACCGCGATCGCGATCGGGACCACCATCGCGGTCGCGGGGACGGGCACGAGGAGGTTGAGGGCCGCGGCGACCGCGCCGATGTCCGCTCCGGCGTTGACCGTGTTCGCGACCGCCAGCGCGAGCACGGCGCCGTACACGAGGGGGCGCGGGTAGTGGCGGCGGAGCACGGCCGCGAGCCCCATCCCGGTGACGATGCCGATCTTGGCCGCGATGTACTGGGCCGCGGTCAGCATCGGCATCGTCATCAGGATCGTCCACAGGGGCGAGAACCCCTGCGACGCGCCGGCCACCGCGTACGTGCCGATGCTCGCGGGATCGATGTCCCCGGCGCCGCTGACGACGCCGGGGCCCAGCACCGTGAGCGCGCGCGCCACGGGCTGCCGGTGACGCCGCGCCGCCAGCTCGCGGGCGCCTGTGCCCGGCGCCCGGGCCGCCGCCCGGGACCCGCCCCGATCTTCCCCGCCCGCGGGAGACCGTGGAGTCATCGCGCCGAGGCCCCGCGATGACGGCGGGTGCCGCGCATCGCCACGCCTCCTTTTGCCCCGCGTGCCCGGGCCCGAAACGGCCGAAACGGCGCGGCCGTAGGCATGCCCGGCGCGGCCGGCTATACTAGGGGCCGTGGAGTCGTTGGCTTCCCACCCGTTCCTGCGGGCCTGCCGGCGCGAGCCCGCCGACTACACGCCGGTCTGGCTGATGCGCCAGGTCGGCCGGTACCTGCCGGAATACCGGACGATGCGCGAGCGGCTCAGCCTCCTCGAGCTGTGCAAGACGCCCGAGGCGGCGGCCGAGGCGACGGTCCTCGCGGTCGAGAAGCTCGGCGTGGACGCGGCGATCATCTTCGCGGACATCCTGCTCGTGGCGGAGCCGTTGGGCGTGGGGCTCGCCTTTGCCCGCGGGGAGGGGCCGGTGATCGAGCGGCCGGTGCGGGCCCGGGACGACGTCGCGAGGCTGCGGGAGGTGCCGGCGGCCGAAGCGGCGCCGTTCGTCTTCGAGGCGATCCGGCTGGCGCGCCGCGCGCTCGGCCGGCGGGCGCCGCTCATCGGATTTGCCGGCGCCCCCTTCACGCTCGCGTCCTACCTCATCGAGGGCGGCCCCTCGCAGGACTTTGCCGCCACGAAGCGGTTGATGCACGTGGATCCGGACACCTGGCAGGCGCTCATGGAGAGGCTGGTGCGCCTGACCGTCGACTACCTGGCCGGGCAGATCGCCGCGGGCGCGGACGCGGTGCAGCTGTTCGATAGCTGGGTCGGCTGCCTGTCCCCCGACGCGTACCGGCGGTTCGTCCTGCCCTACACGCGCCGCGTCATCGCCGGCCTCCCGCCGGGTGTGCCCGTGATCCATTTCGGGACGGGGACCGCCGGTCTGCTGGAGCTGATGCGCGAGGCCGGGGGCGACGTGGTCGGGCTCGACTGGCGCGTCGATCTGGGGGAGGCGTGGCGCCGGCTGGGACCGGGAGTCGCGGTGCAGGGCAATCTCGATCCGGCCGTCCTGCTCACGACGCCCGCCGAGATCCGCCGCGCGGTCCGGGCGATCCTCGCTGCGGCCGGCGGCCGACCGGGCCACATCTTCAACCTCGGGCACGGCGTCCTTCCGGACACCCCGTGGACGCACGTCCTGGCGATGGTCGAGGCGGTGCACGAGATGAGCCGCGACCGGTGCTGCCTGTGACGGCCGCCCGCCCGCGCGGGAGCAGCGGCCCGGCGCAGGCCGCGCCGCCCGTCCGCGCGCCGTACGGCGGGGTGCTGCTCGTCGCCTACGGCGGGCCCGAGCACGTGGACGACGTGCGCCCGTACCTCGCGAACATCCTGCGCGGCCGGCGGGTCCCGCCGGCGCGCATCGACGAGGTGGCCCGCCACTACGAGCTCTTCGGAGGCCGCTCGCCGCTCGCCGCGCTCACGCGCCGGCAGGCGGCCGCGCTCGAGGCGGACCTGCGGGCCCGCGGGCAGGCCCTGCCCGTGCGCGTCGGCATGCGGAACTGGACGCCGTACCTGCACGAGGCGCTGGCCCGCATGCGGGACGAGGGCGCGCGGCGGGTGCTCGCGATCATCATGGCCCCGCACCAGAGCTACGCGAGCTGGGAGCAGTACCAGGAGAACGTCGCGGAGGCACGGTCCCGCGTCGGTGCGGGCGCGCCGAGCGTCGACTACCTGGCGCCCTGGTTCGACGCCCCCGGGTTCGTCGAGGCGCAGGCGGACCGCGTGGCCGCGGCGCTCGCGCGGATGCGCGACGCGGGGCAGCGGGAGGCCCCGCTCCTCTTCACCGCGCACAGCATCCCCGTGGCGATGGCCGAACGGTCGCCCTACGCCGCGCAGGTCCGCACATCGGCCCGTCTCGTCGCGGAGCGCCTCGGCTGCCCCCGCTGGTTCGTCGCGTACCAGAGCCGCAGCGGCGACCCGCGCGAGCCGTGGCTCGGGCCCGACGTCAACGAGGCGATCGAGCGCCTCGCGGCGGGCGGGGATGCGGCGGCCGTGGTCGTGCCCGTGGGCTTCGTGTCCGACCACATCGAGGTGCTGTACGACCTGGACACCGAGGCGCGGGCGACGGCGGCGCGCGCCGGCATCGCCTTCTACCGCGCCGGCACGGTGATGGATCACCCGGCGTTCATCCGGATGCTGGGCGAGCGCGTGGCCGCGCACGTGGCGGCGGACGCGCGGGGAGGAGCATGATACAGCCCCCGCGCATCGCCCCGGGGGGCGGCCACCCGGTCCGGGTGGTCGTCGTCGGGGGCGGGGTCACCGGGCTCGCCGCCGCGTACCGGCTCGTGGAGCTCGGCGCCCGGCGGGTCATCCCGGTCGAGGTCACGGTGTGCGAGGCCGGGCCGCGGCCCGGCGGCACCATCGACACGGAGCAGCGCGAGGGGTACCTGATCGAGGCCGGCCCGGACGCGTTTCTGACGGAGAAGCCGTGGGCGCTCGATCTGTGCCGGCGAATCGGGCTGGACGCGCACCTCGTCGGCACGCGCCCGATCCACCGGCGGACGTTCGTCGTGCGCGCCGGGCGGCTGCACCCGCTGCCGGATGGCTTCGCGCTGCTCGCGCCGACCCGGCTCGGGCCGCTGCTGCGATCGCGCCTGTTCTCGTGGCGCGGCAAGGCGCGGATGGCGCTCGACCTCGTGCTCCCGGCGAGGCCCGCCGACGGCGACGAGAGCCTGGGCCGGTTCGTGACCCGCCGGCTCGGACGGGAGGCGCTCGAGCGCGCGGCGCAGCCGATGGTCGCGGGCATCTACACGGCCGACCCGGATGCCCTCAGCCTCGCGGCGACGATGCCGCGCTTCCTCGCGATGGAGCGCCGCCACGGGAGCGTGATCCGCGGGCTGCGCCGCGCGCGGGACGGGCACGGCGCCGGGGGGCCGCGGTGGAGCCTCTTCGTCGCCCCCGCGGATGGGATGGCGGCGCTCGTCGCCGCTCTCGCCTCGCGCCTTCCACCCGGCGCGCTCCGGCTGCGCCGCCGGGTCGTCTCGCTGGAGCGTTCCCCGGAGCGCGCCGGGGATGGCGCGCCCGCGTACCGCGTCGCGCTGGACGATGGATCCACGCTGCGGGCCGGCGGGGTCGTCCTCGCCTGCGGCGCCCACGAGGCGGCCCGCCTCGTGGGCAACCTCGATCCCGACCTGGCCGGGCTGCTGCGCGGGATCCCGTACGCGTCGTCCGCGGTGGTGACGCTGGCCTACCGGCGAGAGGAGATCGCCCATCCGCTGGACGGGTTCGGGTTCGTCGTGCCGAAGGTCGAGGGCCGGCCGATCATCGCCTGCACGTTCTCGAGCGTGAAGTTCCTCGGCCGCGCGCCCGAGGGGCGCGTGCTGCTCCGGGTGTTCCTCGGCGGTGCGCTGGATCCCGGCGTGCTCGAGCGCGACGACGCCCATCTCGCGCGCACGGCCGCGGACGAGCTCCGGATGCTGCTCGGGGCTACGGCGCCTCCGCACCTCGTGCGCGTCCACCGGCACACCGCCGCGATGCCGCAGTACCTCGTCGGCCACCTCGATCGCGTGTCGGCGATCGAGCAGCGCGCCGCGCGACTTCCCGGCCTCGCGCTCGCCGGCGCCGCGTACCGGGGGGTCGGGATCCCCGACTGCATCCGGTCCGGGGAGGAGGCCGCGGAGCGGGTGCTCGCGGCATGCCTGGGGGACCGGCCGGCGGGCGAGGGCGCCCCGGCGGCAGCGCACGCGCCCCCGGGCCGGCCGCACCGGTAGAGCGCCCGGTGCGGCGCAGGCTCGCCGGGGACCGGCAGCGCGACTCCCTGACCGCGTGCGCCGGCGCGGGAACTCGAGCGGGGCTCCCGTCGCTCTGGTAGGCAGAGGGGGCCGGTAACTCGTTCGAGCGACCCCCGGCCCTCCGCGTGGCGACGGATGCCCTCCTCCTGAACGATGGCGGGCGCTCGCGCCGTGCCATACCGTGGATGCGGCGCCGACGACATACGGATGCGCAGGGGGACCGATGCGATACGTGCTCGTTGCGATGCTCGTTGCGGCGCTCCTCGCTGCGACCTCCCCGGCCGGCACCGCGCTGCCGGCCCTCCACCGGAGGGCGCCGGTCGCCGCGCTGCCGCCCGGGTCGGCCGCGTCCCCGGCCGCGGCCGCCGCGTCCGCGGCCGCCGGGGCGATCCTCGCCGGGGAGGCCCCGCGCGCGATCGGCGCGCTCACCCCGCTCGTCGACACCGACCCCCGGAATCTGGAGCTGCGCGGGCTGCTCGCGCTCGCCCTGTACCTCAACGGGCAGAAGCTCCAGGCGATGCGCCACGCGTTCGTGCTCCGCAGGCAGGACCCGCAGGGCAGGGAGACGGCGTTCCTCGTGAGCCGCCGGCTGCTGCCCGCTTTCCAGCAGGACACGAAGGTCGCCGCACAGCTCGTGGACCTGCTCTCGCAGGGCGGGGACGGGGGGTTCCTGTGGCTCGCGCAGGTGCACCAGGAGCGTGGCGCCTACGAGGACGCGGTCACCATCCTGACGCGGGGCGTCGCGCTGTATCCCCGCTCGGCGAAGCTGCTGGACGGCCTCGGGTTCAACGCGTGGAAGGCGGGGATGCAGGAGGAGGCGATCGCCGCGTACCGCAAGGCGATCCACCTCCAGCCGAGCTGGTGGGGGCTGTACTTCAACCTCGGCTGGGTGTACTTCACCGGGCGCCGCTACTCGAACGCGGCCTCGACCTGGAGGACCGCCCTGCGGCTCAACCCGGGGCAGCCGGCGCTGCCGGACCTGATCCGCGAGGCGGAGCGCCGCGCCGGCTCGTAGCGACTACGCGCGGCTGGAGAGCCGGGGGTCGAGCGCATCGTGGAGGCCGTCCCCGGCCAGGTTGAAGCTCAGCACCATGAGGGCGATGGCCGCCCCCGGCGCCAGCGCGGCCCAGAACGCGGTCAGCAGGTACTTGTAGCTGTCGGAGAGCATCGCGCCCCACTCGGGCGTGGGCGGCTGCGCGCCCAGCCCGAGGAAGCCCAGCGCGGCCGCATCGAGGATCGCGCCCGCGACCCCGAGGGTCGCCTGCACCACGAGCGGAGACGCCGCGTTCGGGAGGATGGCCCGGAGCAGCACCCGCCACGGCCGGGCGCCCACCGCCCGGGCGGCCACGACGTACTCGTGCTCCTTGATCGCCAGCGTCGACGCCCGGGCCACGCGCGCGTACACCGGGATGTTGACGATGCTGACGGCCAGGATCGTGTTGTTGAGGCCGGGGCCGCGCAGGGCGACGATCCCGATGGCGAGGATCACGGAGGGGAACGCCAGCATCACATCCATGATCCGCATGACGAACCCGTCCAGCCGTCCGCCGGTGTAGCCGGCCGCGATCCCGAGCACCGCGCCGCTGCCGAGCGCGCCGGCGACCGCGACCAGCCCCACCGTCATCGAGATCCGGGCCCCGTAGATGACCCGGCTGAAGACGTCCCGCCCGAGCTCGTCTGTGCCGAACCAGTGCGCGGCGGAGGGCGGCTTGAGCCGGCCGAGCAGGTTCTCCTGATCGTAGCCCTCCGGCGCGATCCGGGGCGCGGCCACCGCGACCAGCGCAAAGAACACGATGAGGGCGAACCCCACGCGCGCGTTCGCGTTGCGCCAGAACCGCCGCGCGGCCAGCCGCCACGTGGACCGGCCGGCCGCCCGCGCCCGCGGCCGCGCGACGGCGCTAGGCGTAACGGATTCGGGGGTCGAGGAAAGCATAGAGGACGTCCACCACGAGGTTGACGAGGACGAACACGACCGAGAACAGCAGGATGCCGGCCAGGATCACGGGGTAGTCCCGGAACAGGATCGAGTCGTACATGTACCGCCCGACGCCCGGCCACGAGAAGATCGTCTCGGTCAGGATCGCCCCCGTAAGGAGCGAGCCCACCTGGAGGCCGACGACCGTGACCACCGGCAGGAGGGCGTTGCGCAGCCCGTGGCCGATCACCACGGCGCGCCCGGCGAGCCCCTTCGCGTACGCGGTGCGGACGTAGTCCTGGTGCAGGGCGTCCAGCATCGCGGCGCGGGTCATCCGCGCGATGATCGCAAGCGAGTAGCTCGACAGCGTGATGCTCGGCAGCACGAGGTGGCGCAGCGCGTCGCCGGCCGCCGCGAGGTTGCCCGTGAGCAGCCCGTCCAGAGCGACGATGCGGGTCAGCGGGGTGAGGGAGGTGTTCACGCCGAGCTGGCCCGCGGTGGGGAGGACGTGCAGGTAGACGCTGAACACGTAGACGAGCATCAGCCCGAGCCAGAACACCGGCAGCGACACCCCGGTGAGCGCGAGGCCCATGCCCAGGCGGTCGAGGACCGAGTTGGGCCGCGCCGCGGAGAGGACGCCGACCGGGATCCCGACGACGAGCGCCACCGTGATCGCGCCGAGCGTCAGCTCGACCGTCGCCGGAAACCGCGGCAGGAACTCCGCGATCACCGGCCGGTGGCTGTCCAGCGACTCCCCGAAGTCGCCGCGCACCGCGTGCCACAGGTAGATCCCGTACTGCACCGGCAGCGGCCGATCCAGGCCGAACTCGTGCTGGACGCGCGCGATCGACTCGGCGGTGGCGTGCTCGCCCAGGTAGACGGTCGCCGGGTCGCCGGGGAGCAGGTGGATGAGGAGAAACGCGGCCGCGGACACCCCGAAGAGGATCGGGATGAGAGCGGCCGCGCGGCGCAGGATGTAACGGCCCATCGCGGTGTGCCCGGCGGGGGCGGAGGCGCCCCCGCCGCGAGGCCACCGGGACCGGCTACTTCAGCTCGACCGTCTCCATGTACTCGTTGGCATCCGGCTGTCCGACCAGGCCCTCCACGTTCTTGCGCATCAGGATCGGCACCTTCGCGTGCGCGATCGGGACGTCCCGGTAGTCGGCCATGACCATCGCCTCGGCCTGCGCGTACATCTTCGCGCGCTCGGCCTGGCTCGTGGTGACCTTGGCCTTGTTGATCAGGTCGAACACGGCCGGGTTGTTGTACGAGAGGTACGCGTTCTCGGGATCGTACTTCGGGAAGAAGAACCCCAGCCAGTCGTCGGGGTCGCCGTTGTCCCCGATCCAGCCGATCATGAACATCGGGAACTTGTTGGTCTTGCGGTCCTTGAGGTAGGCCGCCCAGTCTTCCGTCTGGAGGCGGGCCCGGATGCCGATCTTGCCCAGGTCGCTCGCGATCGCGGTGCCGATCTCCTTTCCGCTTGGGAAGTAGGGCCGGCTCACCGGGATGTACCAGAAGTCGAACGAGAACCCGTTGGGGTACATCGCCTCCGCGAGCAGCTTCTTGGCCCGGTCCGGATCGTACGGGATCGGCTTCACGTTCGCGCGCCCCCACATCGTCGGCGGCATGTGCTCGTTGGCCACCTCGCCGAACCCGGCGTACAGTCCCTGCACGATCGCCTTCCGGTTGATCGCGAGCGCCACGGCCTCGCGGATGCGCTTGTCCTTGAACAACGTGTTGTTCATGTTGAACCGGACCCAGCCGGTGTTGAACGGCGGCCGGAACCCGACCTTGAGGTTGGGATCGGACTGGGCGGCCTTCACATCGTCCGTGTTGGGCAGCTCGATCGCGTGCACCTCGCCCGCCTTGAGCGCAAGGAACCGGGCGGCGTTGTCCTTGATCACCCGCATGATGACGCGCTGCGTCTTCGGCAGGCCCTTCCGGAAGTACGAGGGGTTGGCGACGAGCGTGATGTGGTCGTCCCGGACCCACTCCACGAACTTGTACGGGCCCGTCCCCACCGGGTGCTGGCCGAAGCCCTGGGCCCCGTACTTCTTCAGCGCGGCCGGGCTGTTGAACTGGAACGCGATGATCGAAAGGTTGTAGAGGAGCGGGGCGTTGGGCTTCTTGAGCACGAGCTGCAGCGTGTACGGGTCGACGGCCCTGGCCTCCTTGAAGGAGTCGGCCATGAAGTCGCCCCAGTACTCGTAGTCGAAGCCCTTCACGGCGTGGTAGGGGTTCTTCTCGTCGGCCATCCGGTCGAAGTTGAACTTGGCCGCCTCGGCGTTCCACGGCGTGCCGTCGTGGAACGTCACCCCGCGCCGCAGCGTGAACGTCCACACCAGCCCGTCCGGCGACACCGACCAGCTCGTCGCTAGGTCGGGCTCGATCTCGGTCCGGCCGGGCTTGGCCCGGACGAGCAGGTTGAAGATCTGGGTGGTGACTTCTGAGGTCTCGCCGTTCGAGCTCACCTGGTTGTCGAGGGTGTCGGCGTCCCCCGCCTTCCCCCAGATGAACGTCGTCGGCCCGGCCGCCCACCCCGTGACGCTGCCGGGGACCACGATCGCGCCGGCGACCAGCATGACTGCAATGACGACAGCCGTTACGGGATGCCGCGTCCGTCTCGGCGGTTTGATCATCCGTGTCCCTCCCCCTCTCCCGAGCCCGGGTCGGAAAAGCCCCTCTATATTCGGCGGGTGCTGCGGCAGTCCTCCGGCACAGCGGAATACGCGGGCACAGGCCGGGCCAGCGATCAGTACGTGATCACCCGCGCGTTCACGCCGACGACGAGCCCGCCGACGGTGACCGGCGTCCCCACCACCGTCACGGTCTGCCCGAGCTGGAGATCGGCAAACGACCGGGGCTGACTCCCGGAGAGGATCTGCGCCTCCGGCCCGACGCCCACCGAGAGCCGGTTGTCCAGCACCAGGTACCGCGGCAGGCCGGGGCTCTTGGCCGTGATCCGCCCGCTTACCTGGTAGCCGTTCACGGAGACGACATCGATCTGCTGCGCCGCCACGGTGCCGTCGGCGGTGGCCACGCCTTGCACTTGCACCACATCGCCGAGGGCGATCGCACCGAACGAGGAGCGCTGCCCGGTGACCTGCGTCGCCGGGGCCGCCCGCACCACCCGGGCGCTGCCGCTCGAATCCGCGACGGTCAGCGACGCCCGGCTCCTGCCCACGACGATGCCCTGGACGGCGAGGCCGCCCGGCACCCACGGCTGCGGGACCGTGATCGTCCGGCTGAGCACGTCGACTGTGAGGGCCACGACCCGGCTCGCGTCCAGACGGAAGCCCTCGACGGCGACCCGGTCGCCGTCGCGGAAATCGGCGATCGTCGCCGGGACCGAGACCCGGGTGGAGGGGTGGATGATATGGGTCTCGCCCTTGGAGTTGTCGCGCTCGATCGCGCTCCCCTCGGCGTACGCGCGGAGGGTGGTCGCGCGCTGGATGAGGACGGTGGCCGGGCCGGATCCGTTCTTCGTGACCTGGACGGTGAGCGCGCCGACCGCGGGCTGGATGGCCGTGACGACTCCTTCGAACTGGACCGTGCCGAGCACCCAGGACTGCTGGGCTGCCGCCGGGACCGCCGCGCCCAGGGCAGCCGCGAGAAGCACGACACCGGCCCATCTCCGCATCCCCTAACCCTCCCGTCGCAGACCTGAGTGCAGTACGTGCGTGCTGGGCCGGCGGTTCCGCCGCCGCCCTCCGGGGCGCCCCCGCCTGGCCTGCGCCCGCCGGCGTGCTATAATAGGCAGCGCATCGGCGATGAGGGGGACGAGCACGCCCACAGGCAGCCGCAAGAGAGGCGGGGTCCCGGGCTGAGAGCCCCGCCGGGTGCCGGGCGGAACACCACCCCCGAGCCGCAGGCGAGCCACGCGCCCGGTCCCCGGCCGGGCGGGGCGAAGCCTCCCGGGTGCGCCCGTGAGCGCGCGGCAAAGAGCTCTCTTGCGGCGTCGCCGCGAGGGGGAACCTGGGTGGAACCGCGGCTGCCCCCGTCCCACGGGACGGGGGCGCTTGCACGTGTGGAGGGAGACGATGGCGCAGGTCGGGGAGCAGGTGCTGGTCAGGCTGCCGGACGGGACGGTCCGGGCGTATCGCCGGGGCATCACGCTCGCGGAGATCGCGCGCGATGCGGGGGCGCACGGCGCGCTGGCTGCCCGCCTCGATGGGGCGGAGCGGGATCTCGCGACCCCCCTCGAGGCCGACGCGACCGTGGAGTGGCTCACGTTCGCGGACCCGGCGGGCCGGTCCGTGTACTGGCACAGCAGCGCGCACCTGCTGGCGCAGGCCGTGCGGGAGCTCTTTCCCCAGGCCCGGCTTGCGATCGGCCCGCCGATCGAGGACGGGTTCTACTACGACTTCGACATCGGTCGGCCGTTTCTGCCGGAAGACCTCCAGCGCATCGAGGACCGGATGCGGGAGCTGGCCGCGCGCGACCAGCCGATCGAGCGCATCTACGTGCCCCGGGACGAGGCGATGCGCCGCTTCGAGGGACGGGGAGAGACGTACAAAGCCGAGCTGCTGCGGGGCATCCCCGACGACCCGGTGAGCTTCTACCGGCAGGACGGCTTCGAGGACATGTGCCGGGGCCCGCACCTGCCCTCGACCGGGCGGATCAAGGCGATCAAGCTCCTGAGCACGTCGGGTGCCTACTGGCGGGGCGACGAGCGCCGCGAGATGCTCCAGCGAATCTACGGGATCTCGTTTCCCTCGCAGGAGGAGCTGGACGCCTACCTGGCGCGCCTCGAGGAGGCCCGGCGCCGGGATCACCGCAGGCTGGGCCGCGAGCTGGGGCTGTTCACGTTCGCGCCGGAGGTGGGGCAGGGCCTCCCGCTGTGGCTGCCGCGGGGAGCGACGGTGCGGCGGATCCTCGAGCGGTACATCGTCGACCTCGAGGAGAGCCTCGGGTACCAGCACGTCCGCACGCCCGACCTCGCCAGCATCGAGCTGTACAAGATCAGCGGGCACTGGGAGCACTACCGGGACAACATGTACCCGCCGATCCGCGTGGATAGCGAGGAGCTGGTGCTCCGGCCGATGAACTGCCCGCACCACATCATGGTCTACAAGCACCACCAGCGCAGCTACCGGGACCTGCCGGTGCGGATCGCCGAGCTGGGAACGATGTACCGATACGAGCGGTCCGGGGTGCTCTCGGGGCTCGCCCGGGTGCGCGCGATGACGCTCAACGACGCGCACATCTTCTGCCGGCCCGACCAGTTGACGGACGAGTTCATCGGCGTCGTGCGCCTGATCCAGCGGGCGTACCGGGACCTCGGCCTCCGGGACTTCTGGTACCGCCTGTCGCTTCGCGATCCTCGCGATCGGGCGAAGTTCGTGCACAACGACGAGATGTGGGACCACGCCGAAGGAGAGCTGCGGCGGGCGATGCAGGCCCTGGGCCTGGCGTGCGTGGAAGCGCGAGGGGAGGCGTCGTTCTACGGCCCCAAGCTCGACGTCCAGGTGCCCAACGTGCTCGGCAAGGACGAGACGATCTCCACGGTGCAGATCGACTTCTACCTCCCGGAGCGGTTCGGCCTGGAATACACCGGCGAGGACAGCCGGCCGCGCCGGCCGGTGATGATCCACCGCGGCGTCCTCAGCACGATGGAGCGGATGGTGGCGTTCCTCATCGAGCAGTACGCCGGCGCCTTCCCGTTGTGGCTGGCCCCGGAGCAGGTCCGCGTGCTGCCGATCGCCGACCGGCACCTCTCCTACGCGCGGCGCGTGCAGGAGACGCTGCGCGCCCGGGGCGTGCGCGCGGAGGTGGATGCGAGCAGCGAGCGGACGGGCCGCAAGATCCGGGAGGCGGAGGTCATGAAGGTGCCGTACATGCTGGTGGTCGGCGATCGCGAAGCGGCGCAGGAGGCGGTCTCGGTGCGGAGCCGCGTCCGCGGGGACGAGGGCAGCCAGCCCCTCGCCGCGTTCATCGACCGCGTCACCGAGGCGATAGCCTCCCGCAGACATGACGAGGAGTGATGGGCTCCAAATCGCAGGCACAGACCGCGCGCAATGGCCAGGGTAAGGGGCGGCCGCTCGGATGCAGCGGGCGTGCGTGGGTCTGTCCTTCGGGCGCGTGACCCTACGTGAGCAGCACCGGGAAGCCGCGCTCGTGGGGACGACGGGGATATGCCCCCGGGGCAGTTCCTCCCGCCGTGCCGACCCCGGGGGTTAGGGCTGGCGCGCGCGGAGATGCAGCTTGACCGTGACCGGATCCCGCGCCACGAAGATGAACGCGCGCGGGTAGGGGATGCCGTAGTCGGCCATGCGCACGGACGTCGAGGCATCCGCGAGGTACTCGTGAGCAAGCGCAACGATCGTCGCGGAAAACTCCTGCTCCCGCGTCACGTCCCGGATCGTCAGCCGGCCGCGCACGGTGGCGGGGAACGGGCGGACGCCGAGGCCGGGGCGCGCGGTGACGGTGCCGTTGAAGGTGATCGCCGGCCACTCCGCCGTGCGAAGGTAGACCGCTCGCATCGCGCCGTCCCGCAGGCCGTTGTCCGTGGTGATCGCCCGCGCATCGATCTGGGCCGTGACGCGGGCCGTGTAGATCTCCCCGCCGGCCGGGGGCTCCGCGATGACGCGGCCCGTGACCCGGGTCGTATGGCCGGTGAAGCCGCCGCGGTTGTCCGGCACGAAGAAGGTGACGGTGGAGTCTCCCGGGGCGATCGTGAACGTCCCGGTGGGCAGCAGGGCCTCCGCGCCGCCGGGCATTCCCGCGGCCAGGAGCAGGCCCGCGAGGACCGGGGCGGCCGGCAGCGCTCGCATCCACATCCGGCGCACGGTCTCGAGTGTACCGCGGGAACGTATCCGCCGCGTCACGGCACCGCGGGGGGCCGGCGGTAGTGGCGTCCGGACGCGCCTCCGCCGGCCCGGCGCGCGAGCAGCCCCGCGTCTATCTGCTGGTAGGCGAGGAGGACGTCCGTGTGGACCAGGCGCTCGGGGCGCTGCTCGACACCCTGCTCCCCCCATCGGAGCGGGCCTTGAACCTGGACGTGATCCAGGCCGGGGAGACTCCCGTGGAGGAGATCATCGCGCGGTGCGAGACGCTGCCGTTCTTTGGCGCGCGCCGGGTGGTGGTGGTGCGCCACGGCGAGGAGCTCCGGGCCCCGGCGCAGGACGCCCTCGCGGCGTACCTGGACCAGGGGCCGCCGCCGTCCGTGCTGATCCTCGTGGCCGAGAGCCTGGACCGGCGCCGGCGCCTGTACGCCGCGCTCGAGCGCGCCGGCCGCGTGATCCTGTGCGACCGGTTGCCCGCGGAGGACCTGCCGGCGTGGGTGCGGGCCCGCGCGGCGGAGGAGGGCAAGACGATCACGCCGGAGGCGGCCCGGGCGCTCGTGGGCATCGTGGGGGGCGGGCTGCGGGAGCTCGGCCTGGAGGTCGCCAAGCTCGCGGCGTACGTCGGCGACCGGAAGACGATCACCGCGGACGACGTGCACGAGGCGGCCAGCCATCTCGCCGAGGCGACGGTGTTCGAGCTGATGGACGCGGTCGGCCGGCGCCAGGCCGGCCGGGCGCTCGGGCTGCTGCACGCGGTCATCGCGATGGGCGAGCCTCCGGTGCGAATCCTCTACATGCTCGGAGACCAGCTCCGGATGGTCCTGCGCACCCGGGCGCTCGTGGAGCGCCGCGCGCCCGCGGCGGAGGTCCGGCGGGTCCTCGGGACCCGCGCCTGGCTCTACGCCCGCTACCGCGAGCAGGCGGCGGGGTTCGCGCGGATGGACGTCGACGGGATCCTCGGGCTGCTGCTGGAGACGGACGCGACGATCAAGACCGGCGCGGTGCCCCCCCGTCTGGCGATCGAGACGCTGATCGCGCGCCTCTGCCTGGGCTGAGGCGCGCGGGCGACCTCAGGCCGGCGCGGGGGAAGCGGCCTGCGCGCGCGCCAGGTGGCGCATCAGGCGGGACTTCCTGCGCGCGGCGGCGTTCCGATGCAGGATGCCCTTGCCCGCCGCTGCATCGAGCGCCTGGATCGCCGCGCGCGCATCGGCGGACGCCGGGTGCGCGGACGCGCGGGCCCGCTTGATGAGCGTCTTGACCCGCGACCGGACGGCCTGGTTCCTCGCCGTGCGCCTCAGGGTCTGCCGCTGACGCTTCAGCGCGGACTTTGTGCGCTTTGCCACTCCGGCACCTCCCCGTCGCTGCCGGCCGGGCCTGCGCCGCGAAGGGCGGCCGGAGCGAGCGGGGCTCATTGTAGCACAGCGTTCTCCGAGCCTTCAACGGCCCGCCGAGGCCGCCCACCCCTGATGCTATAATGGCGGGGAGATGGCGGACGCAGAGACGGAGCTGGCCGTCGCCCGGCCCGCGGTCGCGGCGTCGGGGCTCGCCAGGACAGCCGGCGTCATCGCCGTCGGGACGGTCGCGAGCCGGCTGCTCGGTCTGGTGCGCGACGTGCTGATCGCGGCGTTGTTTGGCGCCACCTCGGCCAAGTCCGCGTTCGTCATCGCCTACTCCCTGCCGTTCTTCATCCAGCGCCTGTTCCTGGGCGGCACGCTCAGCATCGTCTTCATCCCGGCGATCACGCAGGTGCTGGTCCGGGGCGACGAGGAGGAGACGCGCCGGGTCGTCAGCAGCACGTTCACCCTGGTGCTGCTGATCGGCCTGGCCGTAGTCGTCTGCGGGGTTCTGGCCGCGCCGGGGCTGGTGCCGATGGCTGCGCCCGGCTACCTCAGGACCAACCCGCAGGTCCTCGCGACGGCGACCGCGCTGACCCGCGTCATGTTCCTCTCGATGGTGTTCCTGGCGCTGTCGGGGTTCGCGACGGGATACCTGAACGCCCACCGACAGTTCACGATCCCCGCGGCCGCCCCGCTCCTGTTCAACCTCGTCATCATCGGCGGCGTGCTCGCTCTCAGCCCCCGGATCGGGATCTTCGGCGTGGCGGTAAGCTTCCTGCTCGGCTGGACCGCGCAGTTCCTCGTCCAGTTGCCCGCCGCCCGGCGCGCGGGACTACGCTTCAGCCCCCGCGTGGACCTCAGCCATCCCGCCATCCGCGAGATGGGACGGCTGGCGGTCCCCGCGATGCTTGGCCTGGCCGTCATCGAGATCAACTCCAACGTGGACCGGTTCTTCGCGTCGTTCCTGCCCTCCCAGCCGGGCGTCGATTACGTCGCCGTCCTCGACTACGCGTTCCAGCTTGTGCAGGCCCCGGTCAGCATCTTCGCCGTGTCTCTGGCCACGGCGCTGTTCCCGACGATGGCCCGGCACGCGAGCGGCAGCAGCCCCGCCGCGCTCCGCGAGACGACGTCGCTGGGGCTGCGGGGCGTGCTGTTTACGATGATGCCGGTGATGGCGGCGATGCTCGCGATGAGCCACCTGATCGTCCGGGTGATCTTCCAGAGGGGGGCTTTCGCGCCGCAGGCTACCTCGGCCGTCGCGTGGGGCCTCGTCGGGTTCGCCGTGGGGACGGTTCCGTACGCCGCCTACTACATCGTGACGCGCACGTACTACGCCCTCCACGACACGCGCACGCCGGTGCGCATCGGCGCCTACATGATCCTCCTCAACGCCGCGGGTGACATCGTGCTCATGCGGTGGCTCGGGCACACCGGGATCGCGCTCTCGACCTCCCTCGTGGCGACGGCCAACGTCGGGTGGCTGCTCTGGCTCCTGGGGCCCCGCCTCCGCGGCCTCGGCGGCCGGGCGGTCCTCGGCACGGCCGCGCGCACCGGGGTCGCGGCGGCCGCCCTCGCCGCCACCGTGGTCGCGGCGCGGCGCGTGCTCGCCCCGCGCCTCGAGGCCGGGCACCTGAGCGGCGCGGCGACCGAGCTCGTCGTAGCCCTCGCCGCCGGCGGGACCGTGTACCTGGCCGTCTGCGCGCTCCTCGGCGTCCGCGAGCTGGCGTTGCTCAGGGTGCTGCGCCGCGGCGAGCCGTGACGGCCCTGCCGGGCGCGGCGCCCCGCGGGCGGCCGCCGGCCATGGGTCGCATCATCGGCGTGTTGAAGTTTTCCGCCGGGGATGGTAGGCTTTGGCTCAGGAGAGCTTAGCACTCGTGGCAGTAGAGTGCTAAGCGAGGCCACTATGGTGCAGCTCGAAGGGCGTCGGCGGGAGATCCTTCGGCTCGTCATCGACGACTATATCATGACCGCGGAGCCGGTGGGTAGCGAGGCGGTGCGGGAGCGCCACCGGCTCGCGGTCAGCCCTGCCACCGTGCGGAACGAGATGGCGGCGCTCGAGGAGCTCGGGTTCCTCCACCAGCCCCACCCGTCGGCCGGCCGCGTGCCGACCGATCAAGGATACCGCGTGTACGTCGACTCGATGCTCCAGGAGGAGCAGGTACCGGCCGCGGAGCGGATGCGGATCCGGCGCACGCTGGTCGCGGGCGAGCCCGACCGCGCGATCGAGCAGGCCGCGCGGGCTCTCGCCGGCATCACGGAGTGCGCATCCGTGGCCGCGGTGCCGCGGCCTCACCAGCAGGTCGTCCGCCACCTGCACCTCGTCCCGATCACGGACCGCCGCGCGCTCGCCGTCATCATGGCCGATACCGATGTGTTTGAAGCCAAGGCCGTCGAGTTCGACGTGCCGATGACGGCGGACGACTACGAGCGGCTCTCGCAGGAGATCAGCCGACGGGTCGCCGGCCGCCCCCTGAGCGAGCTGACCGACCCGGTGCTCGACCGGGTGATCGGGGAGGCGACGCTCCACCAGCGGGTGCTGGACCAGATCGGCCGGATGCTGCGCGAGCACATCCTGCGGTCCCAGGCCCGCGTCCACACCGAGGGGACGGCCAACATCTTGAAGCAGCCGGAGTTCCGGGACATCCGGCGGGCACAGCCGGTGCTGTCCGCGCTGGAGCGCGAGGACGTCGTGGCGGACCTGCTGTTCGAGGACAGCGGGGCACAGCGGGTGCGGATCACGATCGGCATGGAGAACCGGCACGAGGAGATGAAGGGGTGCAGCGTCGTCGCGGCCACCTACCACGTGGGCGGCCGCTGCGCGGGCGTGGTGGGGGTGATCGGGCCCACCCGTCTGCGGTACGGCCGGGTGATCAGCCTCGTGCGCTTCCTCGCCGACAGCCTCGAGGACGTCCTCGGTCGGTTCTGACACGACCCTCGATGCCCCGACGCGACTACTACGAAATTCTAGGGGTTCCGCGCACCGCCAGCCCGGACGAGATCAAGCGCGCGTTCCGGCAGCTCGCCCGCGAGTACCACCCCGACGTCAACCAGGACCCCCGCGCCGACGAGCGCTTCAAGGAGATCAACGAAGCCTACCAGGTCCTCGGCGATCCACAGCGCCGGGCCCAGTACGATCGCGGCGGCCGCGCCGCGGTCGGGACCGGAGGACCGAGCCCGTTCGGCGCCACGCCCTTCGACGACCTCTTCGATATGTTCTTCGGCGGGGCGTTCGGGCAGGAGCGTGCGCGCGCCGAGGAGCCGGGACCGGAGCGGGGCAGCGACCTGCGGGTTCAGCTCGAGGTGACCCTCGAGGAGGCCGCGCACGGGGGCGAGCGGGCGATCCGCGTGGAGCGGGAGGAAACCTGCCCGGCGTGCTTCGGCACCGGGGCGGAGAAGGGCAGCGCCCCGGAGCAGTGCCCGGGATGCCGCGGCGCCGGTCAGGTGCGCTACAGCCGGCGGACCGCGTTCGGCTCGTTCACGCAGATCACCACGTGCCCGCGGTGCGGCGGGAGCGGCCGCGTCATCGGCCGTCCGTGCCGCGAGTGCCGGGGTGGCGGTCGCGCGCGGGTCGAGCGCGAGATCACCATCTCGATCCCCGCCGGCACGGAGGACGGCACCCGGCTCCGCCTGCGCGGCGAGGGGGATGCCGGCGCACGGGGCGGCGAGCGCGGCGACCTGTACGTCGACGTGCGGCTGGCGCCCCACGCGGTGTTCGAGCGCCGCGGCCGCGACCTGCACTGCGAGGTGCCGGTATCGATGGTCCAAGCAGCGCTCGGCGATGAGATCCGGGTGCCGACGCTCGACGGCCCCGTGCCCACGGCCCTCCCGGCCGGGACGCAACCCGGCGATACCCTCACGCTGCGTGGCCAGGGATTCCCGGGGCTGCGCGGGGGACGAGGCGACCTCATCGTGCACATCCGGGTGCGGATCCCCGAGGACCTCAGCAAGGAGGAGGCCCGGCTGCTGCTCCAGTTCGCCAAGCTCCGCGGGGAGCAGGTCAAGCCCGCCCGGAAGACGCTCATCGGGAAGCTGCGCGAGCACCTGTCGTGACGCGGTCGCGCCGCGCGCGATCGCGGGGTCGCCGGACCGCGCCCCGCGCCGGCTCCCGGCGGCTGCGAGGCGCGGGGCGCACGTGGGTGGAGATCCGCGTCGCCGTCTCGTCCGCGGCCGCCGAGGCGGTTGCGGCGATCCTCCACGACCTCGGCACCGGCGGCCTGGTCGAGGAGCGTCCCGCCGGCGCGCTCGCGCGGTTCCGGTGCTACCTGCCGCCCTCGCCGCTCGTCGGCGCAACCCTTCGGTCCGTGCGGGCGCGGATCCGCGGCCTGCGGCGCTACGGCATCGACCCGGGGCTGGTTCGGGTGTCCCGCCGCGCGGTCCCCTCGCGCCGCTGGACCACCGCTTGGCGCGCCCACGTGCGTCCTGTCAGGGTCGGCCGCATCCTCATCCGCCCCTCGTGGGCGACCTCACCGCGGGGCGGCCGGGCGGTGGTGGTCAGGATCGACCCCGGAATGGCGTTCGGGACGGGCATGCACCCGTCCACGCGCCTCTGCCTGCGCGCGCTCCAGCGCTTCCTCCCGCTGCCGCGCCGGTCCTGGGGCTCCCGGGGGGCCGGCCCTGTCGTCCTCGACGTCGGGACAGGGTCGGGAATCCTCGCGATCGCGGCGGCCAAGCTGGGCGCGGGCCGAGTGTGGGCGGTGGACCACGACGCGGTGGCGGTGGCGGTCGCCAGGGGCAACGTGCGGGTCAACGGCGTCGTCCCGCGGGTGCGGGTGGTGCGGGGCAGCGGGCTGGCCGGCGGGCCCGCCCCCGCCGATCTCATCCTGGCCAACCTGATCGCGGAGGAGATCGTCCCGCTGCTTCCCCGCGCGCGAGAGCGCCTGGCGCCCGGCGGCGTGTTCGTCGGCTCCGGGATCGTCGCGGACCGCGTGCCGGAGGTCCTGCGGGCGGCGCGCGCGGCGGGGTTCGGGCCGGCCCGGCTCCTGGTGGAGGGGGAGTGGCGCGCCGTGGTCCTGCGCGCGCCTATCTCGGCCAGTACGCGGCGACGACGGACGCGACGATGAAGAACCCGGCGATCGCCAGGCCGGCGACGAGCAGCGACGCCCAGGAGCGTCGCGGGATGTGACGGCTGCGGGACCGCTGGCGGATCTTGAGGGCGGTGAGCGCGCCGGTCGCGGCCGCGGCCAGCGGGAGCGAGAACCCCGCCACGCTCGCGACGACGGAGAGCGCCACCGCGACCGCGGCGGCGACGGCCACGAGCACGGTCTTGATCAGGACGAGCACCGCGCGCGGCACGCGCGCCGGCGCAGGGCCGCCCGGGCGCAGGACCATGACGCGTTCTTCCGGGCCGTGACGGTAACTTCCTGCGCGGCCTGCGACCGGGCGATCAGGGGCCGCGGTACCACCGCTCGATCTCCGAGGCGAGCGTCGCGCGGTCCGGGTACGCGGCTTCCACGGCCCGGATGCTCGCGGCCGCCTCGCGGTCCGTCGGCAGCAACTCGCGCGCCTCCACGGGCAGATCGTAGGCGGACACGCCGGCCACCGGCAGCACACGGGTGAGCGGCAACGTCGTGGCGTGACGGTGCGCCAGCACGTGGCGGTACACGGCCTCGTAGACGGCGGGATCGTAGGGCGCGGTCCCGGCGGAGGCCGGCGTCGCCCCGGCGAGCCCGAGGCGCCGCGCGACGTCGGCGAGCTCCGCCCACAGGCCTCGCAGCACGTGGGACGGCGCATCCTCACGCTCACGGGGGTGGGCCGGACGGGCCATCCGGCGGTCGCGCTCGGCTTCGATGAAGGCCCGCACCGCCCTCGAGGGCACCGGGACCACGAACCGGCACGACGGTGCCCCGAGCGCCGGCTCGGCGCCGTCGTCCATCCGGCGTGCGAGCTCGATGAGCCGGCCTCCGATCAGCGGCGCCTCGCCGATCAGAAGGTGCCGCGGGTCCGGATGCGCGGCCTGCCAGGCCGCGACCGCGCGCCGCGCCCATACCCCGGCCGCCTTGCGAATCACGATGTGGGTCACGCCGTCGACGAGCGGGTAGGGCCGTCCGGCCGGGGAGGCCTCGAGCGCGGGCCGCAGCGTATCCCACTGGAGGAGGTGCACCACGCGGCCGGCCGCGCACGCCGCCGCAGCGAGCTCGCGGACCACGAGGGTCTTGCCGGTACCGGGCAGCCCCGCGACGAACACGAGGCGCGCCCCGGCGCCCAGTGCCCGCAGCTCGCGCGCGAGCGCCGCGTCCTCGCGCGCGAGATCGATTCCCGGTGCCTGGTCTCGATCCACTTGGCCCACCGTACTCCACCCCGGCGAATCGCTGGGGTGATGCGATTCGCGGGGGGCCCCGCACGAATTCGCGGAGGTGATGCGGACGCGGTCGCGGCGGACGCCGCGAGGCACCACGGTCTTGGGGCGCTGGCGTCCCGCCCCGGCGCGCCCCGCGCAACAGTGGAAATACGAGGCCGATGGGGGCGCAGGCCTTCCGGTCGGGGCCCCGAGCCGTCCCCTGAAAGGTCTTCGGGAGATCCTCCCGGATCGTGGGCTCCTCGTCCACCTGAGCTTGGGGCTCGGCGGCTTCCTCGGGCTGATGGTCGTGGGCACCTTCTATCGTCTGGTGCCGCTCGTGCACGGTGCGCGGGTGGCGATCGAGCGATGCCGACGATGTCGCCGACGTCGCAATCGCCCTTGCAAAGCCCGCGGAAGGAGGTACAATGGACACGGACGCGGACCATTAATGATCTCCGGGAGGGATCGATGGTGCGCCGACGGAGCTTGCGTGCCTCGATGGGAGCCCGCGCGGCTCCCTTTTTCTGTGGCTCGCGGGGTCTCCCATTGCCCGGCCAAGACCCATCTTCGACCGTTCCGGCCCGCCCGCCGCGCGGGGGCGGACGACCTTGCATTTTTATAAACATCATGTGTATAATTATGCACCAGGGGCCGGGGAGGGCGTGATGCGGGCGCGGGTGGCGCTGGAGGACGGCACGGTGCTCACGGGGCACGCGATCGGTGCGCCCGGGTGGGCCGGCGGCGAGGTCGTGTTCACGACCGCGATGACCGGGTACGAGGAGGTGCTGTCGGACCCGTCCTACCGCGGCCAGATCGTCACGATGGCCTATCCGCTGATCGGGAACTACGGCGTGAGCGGGGCTGCGTGGGAGTCGCGCGTGGTCCACGTGGCCGGGTTCGTCGTCGGCGAGGCCGCCGACCGGCCGCATCACTGGCGTGCGCAACGGACGCTCGCCGGCGCGCTCGCGCAGTGGGGGGTCCCCGGGATCGCGGGCGTGGACACGCGGCTCCTCGTGCGGCACCTCAGGGCCCACGGCCTCAAGCGCGGCGTGGTCTCGACCGAGGACGTCTCGGACGAGGCGCTCGTGGCGCGCGCGCGGGAGCTGCCCGACATCGGCACCCTGGACCTGGTTCGAGAGGTCTCGACCCAGACCGTCGAGCACCACCCCGGCCCGGGCCCGCGGATCGCGGTGCTGGACTGCGGGGTGAAACAGGGGATCCTCGAGCACCTTCGCCGCCGCGGGTGCGATCTGTGGATTCTGCCGCATCGGGCGACCGCGGACGAGATCCTGGACCTCCGTCCGGCCGGGCTGGTCCTCTCGCCGGGCCCCGGAGATCCGAAGATGCTGTCCCACCAGGTCGAGCAGGTGCGGCGCCTGTGGGGCCGGGTGCCACTGTTCGGGATCTGCCTCGGCCACCAGATCATCGCCCGCGCCGCGGGCGCGGAGACGTTCAAGCTCCCGTACGGCCACCGGGGCAGCAACCATCCGGTGAAGGACCTCGAGACCGGGCGCGTCTATGTGACCACCCAGAACCACGGCTACGCGGTGGACGATGCGTCGCTCGATGCCGCGGAGGCGGTCGTGACGCACCGCAACCTCAACGACGGCACGGTCGAGGGGCTGCGCCACCCCCGGCTGCCGATCCTGTCGGTGCAGTACCACCCCGAAGGCCGCCCGGGCCCACACGACTCCGGGTACCTCTTCGATCGCTGGATGGCCACGATCGGCGCCGGCGCGGACCGGGGGTCCGCGCCGGCGCCGCTGGCGCGCCGCACGTGACCCGCCGCCCGCCCGCCGAGGCGCGGAAGGTTCTCGTCATCGGCTCCGGCCCGATCACGATCGGCCAGGCGGCCGAGTTCGACTACTCCGGCAGCCAGGCGTGCCGGTCCCTCTCCGAGGAAGGCGTCGAGGTCGTGCTCGTCAACAGCAACCCGGCCACGATCATGACGGATGTCGAGACGGCCGACCGGGTGTACATCGAGCCGCTCACGGTCGAGTTCCTGACGCGCGTGCTCGAGAAGGAACGGCCGCAGGGCCTGCTCGCCACGCTCGGCGGGCAGACCGGGCTCAACCTGGCCGTGGCGCTCGCCGAATCCGGGGCCCTCGATCGGGTGGGGGTGCGCCTGCTCGGGACGCCGCTGGAGGCGATCCGACAGGCCGAGGACCGGCAGGCGTTCAAGGACGCGATGCTCGCGCTCGGCGAGCCCGTGCCGGAGAGCACGGTCGCGCGCTCGGTAGACGAGGCGCTCGCGTTTGCCGCGCGCATCGGCTATCCGGTGGTGGTCCGGCCCGCGTACACGCTCGGGGGCACGGGCGGCGGGGTCGCCGCCGACGCGCGCACGCTCGCGGAGGTGGCCGCGCTCGGCCTCGCCGCGAGCCGGATCCGCCAGATCCTGGTCGAGCGGTCCGTCGCCGGGTGGAAGGAGATCGAGTACGAGGTGATGCGCGACCGTCGGGACACGTGCATCACCGTGTGCAACATGGAAAACCTGGACCCGATGGGCGTGCACACGGGAGACAGCATCGTGATCGCGCCGAGCCAGACGCTCACCGACCGCGAGTACCAGATGCTGCGCAACGCAAGCCTGCGCATCATCCGCGCGCTCGGGATCGAGGGTGGGTGCAACATCCAGTTCGCGCTCGACCCGGCGAGCGAGCGCTACTACGTGATCGAGGTCAACCCCCGCGTCAGCCGCAGCAGCGCGCTCGCGAGCAAGGCCACCGGCTACCCGATCGCCCGGGTCGCCGCCAAGATCGCCCTCGGCCGCACCCTCGATGAGATCCCCAACGCGGTGACCGGGCAGACGTGTGCCGCGTTCGAGCCCGCGCTCGACTACGTGGTCGTGAAGATCCCGCGGTGGCCGTTCGACAAGTTCCCGCAGGCCGGCCGGCGGCTGGGCACGCAGATGCAGGCGACGGGGGAGGCGATGGCGATCGGCCGGTCGGTCGAGGAGGCGCTCCTCAAGGCGGTCCGCTCGCTGGACCTCCGGGCCGACGGGTTGGCCTACCCGCCGGCCACCGCATGGACACGGGACGAGCTGCGCCGGCGGATCGCCGAGGCGTGCGACGAGCGGCTCTTCGCGATCGCGGAGGCGCTCCGCCGGGGGATGCTGCCGCAGGAGCTCGCCGGGCTGTCCGGGATCGACCTGTTCTTTGTCCACAAGGTCGCGAACATCGTCGCGATGGAGGAGGCCCTCCGGGCCCGCAGGGACGTGCAGACGCTGCGGGAGGCCAAGCGGATGGGTTTCTCCGACGCGGCGATCGCGCGGCTGTGGGACACCTGCGCCGACCACGTTCGGGAGACGCGGCGCCGGGCCGGCCTCGCGCCCGTGTACAAGGTGGTGGACACGTGCGCCGGCGAGTTCCCCGCCGCGACACCGTACTACTACTCGACGTACGCGCAGGAAGACGAGGTGCCCCCGAGCGCGCGGCCGCGGGTCATCGTGCTCGGCGCCGGTCCGATCCGGATCGGGCAGGGCATCGAGTTCGACTACTCGAGCGTCCACGCGGTCCGGGCGCTGCGCGCCGAGGGGTTGGACGCCATCTTGATCAACAACAACCCCGAGACGGTCAGCACCGACTTCGACGTCGCGAGCCGGCTCTACCTGGAGCCGCTCACCGTGGAGGACGTCCTGCACGTCGTCGAGCGGGAGCGGGCCGACGGCGTCATCGTGCAGGTCGGCGGCCAGACGGCGCTGAACCTCGCCGGCCCCCTGAGCCGGGCCGGCGTGCGGGTCCTCGGCACGCCGGTGGACAGCCTCGACGCCTCCGAGGACCGGGGCCGGTTCGGGCAGCTCCTCCGGGCGCTTCGCATTCCCCACCCGGAGGGCGGCGCGGTGCGCTCGCTGGAGGAGGGAGAGGCGCTCGCCCGGCGCCTCGGGTTTCCGCTGCTGGTCCGGCCGTCCTACGTGCTCGGCGGCCGGGGCATGGAGATCGTGGCCACGCCGGGCGAGCTGCGGCGCTACCTCGAAGCGGCGTTTGCGGTGGACACCGAGCATCCCGTCCTGGTCGACGTGTACGTCGAGGGTACCGAGGTGGAAGTGGATGCGGTGAGCGACGGCGACGCGGTGTACCTCCCGGGCGTCATGGAGCACATCGAGCGGGCCGGGGTGCACTCGGGCGACAGCGTCGCGGTGTTCCCCGCCCCGCACCTCGCGCCCGACGCGCAGGACCAGATCGTGTCCCACACGGCCGCGCTCGCGCGCGCGCTCGGGGTGCGCGGCTTCCTGAACATCCAGTTCGTCCTGCGCGACGGGACCGCGTACGTGCTCGAAGCCAACCTCCGGAGCAGCCGGACGATCCCGTTCGTCAGCAAGGCGGCCGGCGCGCCCCTCGTGCCGCTCGCGGTCCGCGTGATGCTCGGCGCGTCGCTGGCCGATCTCGGGTATCCCGGCGTCACCGTGCTCCCCCCGCCGGCGCGCATCTCGGTCAAGGCTCCGGTGTTCAGCAGCGAGAAGCTCGCGCAGCTCGACGTGCTGCTCGGCCCGGAGATGACGTCGACCGGCGAGGTGATGGGGCAGGACACGACGCTGCCGGGCGCCCTCCACCGGGCGCTCGTGGCGGCCGGGATGGTGGTGCCGGAACAGCGGGCGCTGCTGGCGAGCATCGCGGACCGCGACAAGGCGGCGGCGCTGGATCTGATCCGCCGGTTGGCCCGGCTGGGGTTCACGGTCTACGCGACCGACGAGACCGCCCGGTTTCTCGAGGCCCACGGGATCCGGGCGGTGCACGTGAGCAAGAACGGCAGCCAGAGGACGGCCCTGCGCCTGATCCTCGAGCAGGCCGTGGGCCTCGTGATCAACACACCGACGCGCGGGCGGACGCCGGGGAGGGCGGGATTTGCGCTCCGGCGCGCGGCGTTCGAGCGTCACCTGCCCTGCTTCACGTCGCTCGACACCGCTGCGGCATTCCTCGACGTGCTCGTCGCGATCGAGCAGGGTCACATCCCGGCCCCGCAGGCCGCGGTCGAAGTCTCGCCGCTGTAGCGCAGGACACGCAGCCGGCCGGATGTCCGCGATGAGGCATCATGCTCCCCCGCCGACACCGGGGGAGAGCGGAAGCAGGGGCCGCGGTCTGCCCGGCGATGATGTTCACCGACTTTTCACTGCACGTTCACGACTTCTTCGAAAGCCCTCCGTACACTCGGGATGGCGGTGCGTGGTCGCACGGGTGTCCGGATCCCGGCGGCGCGCGTTACCATAGGAAGGACGGTGAGATGATGCGACCTGTCTTCCGACGCACCCTGCTCGTTGGCGCCCTCGTGGCGCTGCTCCTCGCCGGCCTGGCCGCCGCCCCGGTGGCCGCGCCGGCGCTGGCCCAGGGCACGGCGCCGCCGGGGCTGCGCCATCTCGGGCCTGGACCGGGCGGCCCGCACCCCTTCGGTGCCCGCGCGCTGGGCCCCTGGGTGTGGGTGGCCGGGGGGCTGTTCGCCCTCCTGCGCCTGGCGTTGCTCGTCGGCCTCATCGTGCTGGTGTGGCGCCTCCTCAGCGGAGACCGGCTGTGGCGCCGGCCAGATCCCGCCGCCCAGATCCTGCGGGAGCGCTACGCGCGAGGCGAGATCGACGAGGACGAGTACCGCAAGCGCCTGGCGACGCTCACCTAGGACCGTGCCCCGCATCCTGGTCGTCGACGACGAGCCGCAGATCGTGGATCTGCTCAAATCCTACCTCGTGCGCGAGGGTTTCGAGGTCGAGGAGGCGTCGGACGGCGAGGCGGCGCTCGCGGCGATGCGCCGGCGGGCTCCCGATCTCGTGGTCCTGGACCTCATGCTCCCGCGGCTGGATGGGCGCGAGGTCTGCCGGCGCATCCGGGAAACCTCCGGCACGCCGATCATCATGCTGACCGCGCGCGACGAGGAGACGGACAAACTGCTGGGCCTGGAGCTCGGCGCCGACGACTACGTCACCAAGCCGTTCAGCCCGCGCGAGGTGGTGGCGCGCGTCCGCGCGGTGCTCCGGCGTGGCACGTGGGAGCCGCCGACCGTGGTCCGTGCCGGGGACCTCGTGATCGACCTGCGGGCGCACGAGGCCACAGTGGCGGGCCGCCGGCTCGATCTCACGCCGACCGAGTTCCGGCTCCTGGAGACGCTCGCCAGCCACCCCAATCAGGTGTTCACGCGGATGCAGTTGATCGACCGCGTCCAGGGGCACGCGTTCGAGGGGTACGAGCGCACGGTGGACGCGCACATCAAGAACCTGCGGGCCAAGGTGGAACCCGATCCGCACGCGCCGCGCTATATCGTGACGGTGTACGGCGTCGGGTACAAGTTCCAGACCGGCGACGCCGGCCATGCGTAGCCTGCGGGCCCGGCTCGGCGCCGCGTTCATCGGCATCGCCGTGCTGACGACGGTGCTCACCGCGACGTTTGCGACCTACACCGCCCGCAACACGTTCCGGCAGTACGTGGAGCGGCCGGGGGAGCGGATCGGGCCCCCGGCGGGCGGGGGCCCGGGGGTGCCGCCGCCGGGGCACGTCGTGCGGCTTCGCCCGTTCGGGCAGCGCGAGCGGCTCTTCGCGGGCCGGATCCGCAACGCGATCTGGGGAGGCACGCTCGTCGCCGCGGGCGTGGGCGTGCTCGCGGCGCTGTGGCTCGCCGAGCGGATCGTCCGGCCGGTCTCCGATCTGACGCGGGCCGCGCGGGCGATCACGCGCGGGCAGCCGGCCGCCCCCGTCCCGGTCGCGGGCAGCGACGAGATCGCGGAGCTGGGGCGCGCGTTCAACTCCATGGCGGCCCGGTTGGCGGAGGACGAGGCGCAGCGGCGGCGCCTGTTTGCCGGCATCGCGCACGAGCTGCGCACTCCGCTCGCCGTGGTGCAGGGAACCCTCGAGGGGATGCTGGACCACGTCCTCGAGCCGACGGAGGAGCGGATCGCGGGCCTGCACAGTCAGATCCTGCTGCTCCGGCGCCTCATCACCGACCTCCGCGACCTCTCGCTGGCGCAGGCCGGACAGCTCCAGCTCCACCTCCAGACGACCGACGTCGCGGCCGTGGCGCGCGAGACGGCGGAGGGGCTCATGCCGCTCTTCGAGGAGCGCGGGGTGGCCCTCCGCCTGGACAGCCCGCCCCGGCTGCCGGCGGTGGAGGCGGACCCCGACCGGCTGCGCCAGGTGGTGCAGAACCTCCTCGAGAACGCGGTTCGCCACACGCCGAGGGGCGGAGAGGTGGGGGTCACGCTGCGGGCGGACGCGACCGGCGTCCACATGCGCGTGAGCGACACCGGGAGCGGCATCGCGCCGGAGGACCTCCCGCACATTTTTGACCACTTCTATCGCGCGGACCGGTCGCGCGCCCGCAGCAGCGGGGGGACGGGCCTCGGGCTCGCGATCGTGAAGTCCCTCGTCGAGGCGCACCAGGGCCGGGTGACGGTGGAGAGCGCGCCCGGCGCGGGCAGCGTCTTCGCCATCACGCTGCCGGTCCGCGCCCAGGAGGTCACATGAGATACCATCGCTCGCCCGTCACCCTCGCCGGAGCCCTGCTGCTGGTCCTCCCGATGATCGCGGGGCCGGCGCTGGCGCAGGCGCCTCCGCCGGCGCAGCCCGCGCTCACCCTGGCCCAGGCGGTCCAGGCGGCGCTGGCGCGCAACCCGCAGGTCGCCGCGGCCCGGCAGGCGCTGGCGGCGGCCCAGCAGAACGTCACGGTCGCGCGCGCCGGGATGGCCCCGACGGTGTCGCTCGCCGGCACCGGAGGCCTCGGCACGCCCTCCGCCAGCTCGTCCGTCGGGCAGCAGGGCGCGCCGTTCGCGAGCCCCACGGCCTCCGGCACGCTCTCGGTGTCGGGGAGCGTGCCGCTGTACGACAGCGGCCGCACGCGCGTGGCCGTCGAGCAGGCCGAGGCGCAGGTGGCTCAGGCGGAGGCGGCGCTGCGGCAGACCGAGCAGGACCTCGCGCTCCAGGCCGCCACCGCGTTCTACAACGTCCTGAGGGCCGAGAGGCTGGCGGACGTCCAGCAGGCGCAGCTCGCGCAGGCCCAGGCGCAGCTCGCGCTGACCCAGGCCCAGGTGCGGGCCGGCGTCGCCCCGCAGTCGGACGTGATCCAGGCGCAGGCCCAGGTCGCGCAGGCTCAGGTGAACCTGCTCGCGGCCCGGGCGCAGATCTCGACGGCGAAGGCGGCGCTGCAGAGCGTGATCGCCGCGGACGTGGCCGCCCCGATCGAGGTGCAGGCGCCGCCCGGGCCGGCGGCCCAGGTCGGGGTGACCGCCGACGCGGTGCTGGCGGCGGCGGAGGCCCACCGCCCGGAGATCGCGAAGGCGCAGGCGACGATCCAAGCGAGCCAGGCCTCCCTGGACCAGGCCTACATCGAGGCCGGTCCCCAGATCGCGGTGAGCGCAGGCGCCGGGTACACGCCCATCAGCACGAGCCCCGCGCTCAGCAACACGACCTCCTACGGGCTCACCGCGACCGTGAGCCTGCCGCTCTACGATGCGGGCAAGGGCCAGGCGGGGATCAACGCCGCGCAGGCCAGCCTGCGGAGCGCGCAGGCCCAGCTCGAGGCCGCGCGCGCGGCGGTCCGGCAGGACGCCTACCAGGCGTATCTGAACGCGGTGCAGGCCGCCGCGAACCTCACGGCGACCCGGGCCGCGCAGACGGCGGCCGACAACGCCCTGCGCGTCGCCGAAGGGCGGTACCGCGCCGGCGTCGGCACGATCGTGGAGGTGATCACGGCGCGCGCGCAGGCCGTGCAGGCCGAGGTCAACGCGACGACCGCCGTGTACGACTACGCGACCGCGCTGGCCACGCTGCGCCACGCCGAGGGCGAACCGATCGTGGCGGGCGTGCAGGGAGGACAGGCATGAAGCCGATCTCTCGACGGGTCGGGCGCGCGATCGGCGCCGGCCTCATCGTGGTCCTCATCGTGGCAGCGGCCGTCGTCGGCGTCCAGCGGCTCACCCAGCGCGGGGCCCAGGTGCGGTACGTCACACGGCCCGTGACGTACACCGATATCGCGGCGTCGGTGACCGAGACCGGGACGATCAACCCCGTCGACCAGGTGCAAGTCGGGAGCCAGGTGTCCGGCACCATCGCGAGCATCAACGTGGACTACAACTCGCGGGTGAAGAAGGGCCAGGTTCTCGCGACCATCGACCCGGCCCCGTTCCAGGCCGCCGCGCAGCAGGCGGGCGCCGCCCTGGCGGCGGCGCAGGCCAACGCCGCGGCGACGCAGAGCGCGGTCGCCCAGGCGAGCGCGTCGGCCGAGAGCGCGGCCGCCAACCTCGCACAGCAGCAGGCCAACCTGCGCAGCGCGGTGGCCAACGCGAGCAAGGCCGCCGCGCAGCTCGCGCTCGCCCGGCTCACGGTCCAGCGCGACGCCTCGCTGCTGCAGCAGGCGTACATCCCGCAGAACCAGATGGACACGGACCGCACCGCGGCGCAGACCGCCGCCGACGCCTCCCAGGCCGCGCAGGCCGCCGTCGCCGTGGCGCAGGCGCAGGTCGCCGCCGCGGCGGCGCAGCTCCGGAGCGCCCAGCAGCAGGTCGAGACCGCGCGGGCGCAGGCGGCGGCCTCCCAACATCAGGTCACCGCCGCGGCGGCGCAGCTGCGGCAGGCGCAGTACAACCTCTCGCGCACGGTGATCACGAGCCCGATCGACGGGATCGTGATGGCCCGCAACGTGAGCGTGGGCCAGACCGTCGCCGCCTCCTTCCAGACGCCGACGCTGTTCACCCTGGCCAGCAACCTGACCGATATGCAGATCGACACGTCGGTCGACGAGGCGGACGTGGGCAACGTGCGCGCGGGCCAGGCCGCGCACATCGCCGTCACGGCCTATCCCAACGTGACGTTCTCGGGCACCGTGCAGCAGGTGCGCGTCAACCCGACGGTCGTCCAGAACGTCGTGACCTACGACGCGGTGGTGATCGTGCACGATTCCTCCGGGCGCCTGCGGCCCGGCATGACCGCGCAGGTGACGATCGACGTGGCGAAGCGGCAGCACGTGCTGGCGGTGCCCACCGCGGCGCTGCTGTTCCGTCCGCTCCCGGGTGGCGCACGGCCCACCTCGACGGCCGGGGGCCCCGTGGCGGGCGGCGGGGCCGTGTTCGTGGGGCCGGGCGGTCCCGGCGGCGCGGGCGGCGCGGTCAACGCCCCGGTGGCCGGGGCCCCGGGATCGCAGGTGACGGTGTGGGTGCTGCGCGACGGGCGGCCGGCGCCGGTCTCCGTCGTGATCGGGCTCTCCGATAACCAGAGCGTCGAGATCACGAGCGGGAACCTCCACGAGGGCGATCGCGTCATCGTCGCGCAGGGTCGGGGCCCGGGGCGGGGCGGCGCCGGCGGCGCGCGACCGGGGGGCGGAGCTCCCGGCGGCGGCCGCGGACCAGGCGGGAGGTGAGGACGTGGGGGAGGCGGCGATGCAGCGCCCCGTGCTGGGGAACGAGTGGCTGATCGACGTCCGCGACCTGACCAAGGTCTACGGCGACGGACCGACGGCCGTGCACGCGCTGCGCGGCGTCAGCCTGCGCGTGCGCGCCGGCGAGTTCGTCGCGATCATGGGCCCGTCCGGGTCCGGCAAGTCCACGTTCATGCACGTGCTGGGCTGCCTGGACCGCCCGACCTCCGGCTCCTACCGGCTCGCCGGCGAGGAGGTCTCGCGCCTCTCGCCCGACCAGCTCGCGCTCGCGCGCAACACCCGGATCGGCTTTGTGTTCCAGAGCTTCAACCTGCTCTCCCGCACGACCGCGTTGGAGAACGTCGAGCTGCCGATGCTCTACGCCGGCGTCCCCCGGGAGGAGCGGCTGCGCCGCGCGCGCGCGCTCCTGGATCAGATGGGCCTCGGCGAGCGCGCCGACCACCGGCCGAGCGAGCTCTCCGGCGGCCAGCAGCAGCGCGTCGCCATCGCGCGGGCGCTCGCCAACGGCGCCCCGCTGCTCATGGCGGACGAGCCGACCGGGAACCTCGACAGCACGAGCAGCGCCGACATCCTGGCGCTGTTCCGCTGGCTCAACCGGGAGCGCCGCATCACGATCGTGCTCGTCACGCACGACGTGACGATCGCCGCGTGGTCCGACAGGGTCGTGACCTTCCGGGACGGCCTCATCATCGGGGACCGCCCCGTGGAGGAGGCGGTGCCCGCGTCGGTCCGGGCCGGGGTCCCGAGCATGGCGGCCGCCCGGGGGGTGCGCGCGTGAGCCTCGCGGTCCTCCTGCGCGTCGCCTGGCAGGCCCTGCGGCGCAACGCCACGCGCTCGGTGCTGACGATGCTGGGCATCATCATCGGTGTCGGCGCGGTCATCACCTCGATGGCGATCGGCACCGGGGCCCAGGCCGCCGTGCTCGCGCAGATCGAGAGCCTGGGCGCCAACCTGATCGTCATCGTCCCGGGCAGCATCACGACAGGCGGCGTCAGCCTCGGCAGCGGAACGCGGACGTCGCTCAAGCTGGAGGACGTGACGGCGATCGCCCGGGAGGTCCCGGCCGTCGCCGGCGCCGCGCCGTACTCGCAGACCAACGCGCAGGTGGTCGCCGGCGGCGCCAACTGGTACACGTCGATCGGCGGCACGACGCCGGCCTGGACCACCGTCCGGAACTGGCCGGTCGCCGAGGGGCGCTTCTTCACGGAGGCCGAGGTCCGGCAGTCCGCCAAGGTCGCGGTCCTCGGCAGCACCGTCGCGCAGAACCTCTTCCCCGCGAGCGAGAGCGGCGCCGTCGGCGCGATGGTGATCATCAAGAACGTCCCCTTCCGCGTCGTCGGCGTCCTCGCATCCAAGGGGCAGTCGGGGTTCGGCCGCGACCAGGACGACGTCGTGGTGGTGCCGATCACCACGCTGCAGGCCCGCCTGACGGGCCAGACCTGGGTCAACAGCATCCTCGTCTCCGCCGCAACGCCCGACGCCGTGCCGGGGGTCGTCGATTCCACCGAGCGGCTGCTGCGGCTGCGGCACCACCTGACGGTCCGGCAGCCGGACGACTTCTCCGTGCGGAACATCGCGGACGTGCAACAAGTCAGGATCGCCACGTCCCAGACCCAGACGCTGCTGCTGGCCGGCATCGCGGTCGTGTCGCTGGTGGTCGGCGGCATCGGGATCATGAACATCATGCTCGTCTCCGTCACCGAGCGCACGCGTGAGATCGGGCTGCGCATGGCCGTGGGCGCCCGCGGACGGGATATCCTGCTCCAGTTCCTGGTGGAGGCGCTCACGCTCGCCTCGGTCGGCGGGCTCGTGGGGATCGCGATCGGGATCGCGACCGCCCAGGGCGCGTCGCTGGTGGCGCACTGGCCGGTGATCGTCTCCCCGCTGTCGGTCGTGCTCGGGTTCGTCTCCGCCGCCCTGGTCGGGGTCGTCTTCGGCTTCTACCCGGCGCGGCGGGCCGCGGCCCTGGATCCGATCGTCGCCCTCCGATACGAGTAGGGTCGTCCGACGCATCGCCGAAGGGAGGCGGTGCGTCGCCGGCCCGGGGCTCCGGGTGGCGTGGGCTTCGCCGCCGCCCCGGTGAACGCGCGGTCCGCGGCCATCGCCGCCCCGGATCCTCCACGAGCCGGACACCGTCGTCGGGTGGCTGGTGCGCGCGGGGCGGGGCGGCGACGAGCCTGCAGCTCCTCGTGGGTGGCGGGCTGCGGTCCTCACCAACCGCGCGTGCCGCGGCCGGTGAGTCGAGGGCGGGGCGGCGCGACTTGCAAATTTATGCACTGGTAGGTATAATTATGCCATTCCGCGCAGAGGGCGGCCGTGGCGATCCGGGTCAGCGTCATCGGGGCATCGGGGTACGGAGGGGCGGAGGCGATCCGGCTTCTGGCCGGCCACCCGCACGTCCGGCTCGTCCACGTCACCGCCGAGACACGCCAGGGGCAGCGCCTCGCGGATCTCTATCCCAACCTGCGCGGCTTCGTGGATCTCGAGACCGAGGCTGCGGACGCTGCGGCGATCGGCCGCGACTCCGACCTCGCCATCGTCTCGCTCCCGAGCGGGAAGTCGATGGCGCTCGTCCCCGACCTCCTCGAGCGCGGCGTCCGCGTAATCGACGTGGGCGCGGACTTCCGGCTGCGGGACCCGGCGCTGTACCCGGCGTGGTATGATTTTACGCACATCGCCCCGCGCTACCTCGCCGAAGCGGTGTACGGCCTCACGGAGCTGTACCGGGACCGCATCCGCACGGCCCGCCTCGTCGCCGACCCGGGGTGCTACCCGGCCGCAGCCCTCCTCGCGCTCGTCCCGTTGCTGCGCGCGGGGGTCTGCGGCCAGCATATCATCGTGGACGCCAAGTCCGGCATCTCGGGCGCCGGCCGCGGCGGCGCCGGCGGCGGGCACCCGTTCGCCGAGGCGAGCGACGACGTGCGGGCGTACAGCGTCCCACGACACGCCCACACAGCGGAGATCGAGCAGGAGCTGGCGGCGGCGGGGGGCGGCGAGACGCGCGTGACATTCGTGCCGCACCTCGTCCCGATGGCCCGCGGCATCCTCGTGACCGCGTACGCCCCGCTCGTGCGTCCACTCGACCCCGGGGCGGCGGCGGCGCTGTACCGGGACGCGTACGCCCGTGAGCCGTTCGTGCGCGCCCTCCTCGGGGAGACGCTGCCGCAGACCAAGGCGACGATGGGCAGCAACTTCTGCGACGTGGCCGTGCGCATCGATCCGCGCGCGCAGTGGGCCGTGGCGATCGCCGCGCTCGACAACCTCGGGAAGGGGGCGGCCGGGCAGGCGGTCCAGAACCTCAACGTCATGTGCGGATTCCCCGAGGAGACGGGGCTCCGCGTCCCCGGCCTGTATCCCTAGGCACACCGCCGCCGGGCCGGCCGCCGACCCGGTCCTCCGGGCCGGCGCTGTGCGTGGGAGGGGCGCAACGTGGAAGGGCGGCGATGGGATCGCGACGTCGGCGACCGGCGGCGGAAGCGAAACGCCTTGTCCGGCGGATGCCGCGGCCGATGGGGGCCCGGGCCCCTCTCCGGTCTCGCGACGTGGACTGACGGCAGTGGACGTGAAGGATCGCGCTCCGTGCGATGGGGGCCCGGGCCTTTGGACCCCCGGGGCCCGCACGTGGGGAAACGGCAGGGGACGTGAAGCGTTATGCTGCGGCCGATGGGGGCCCGGGCCTTTGGACCCCCGGGGCCCGCACGTGGGGAAACGGCAGGGGACGTGAAGCGTTATGCTGCGGCCGATGGGGGCCCGGGCCTTTGAATGAGCTAAAGGAGGCAGCGAGACGATGGCGCGCGTGTCCAGGCTGATCCAGGGCGGCGTTACCTCGGCGCAGGGGTTTCTCGCGTCGGGCGTGCATTGCGGCATCAAGCCGCAGAAGAAGGACCTCGCGCTCGTCTTCTCCCGCGCGCCGGCCGCCGCCGCGGGCGTGTTCACGACGAACAAGGTCAAGGCGGCGCCCGTGCTGCTCGACATCGAGAGGATCCGCTCCGGGCGGGGCCAGGCGGTCGTGCTCAATAGCGGTAACGCGAATGCCTGCACCGGGGAGCAGGGGATGCGGGACGCGCGGGAGATGGCCCAGCTCACGGCCCAGAGCCTCGAGATCGCAGAGGAGTTGGTCTACGTCTGCAGCACCGGTGTCATCGGCCGGCCCCTGCCGATGGACGCGGTCCGCCGCGGCGTTCGGGAAGCGGTCAAGCTCCTCGGCCCGGACGGCGCGTCGGCGGCCGAGGCGATCATGACGACGGACACCGTTCCCAAGGCCGCGGCGGTGCAGGTGTCGATCGGAGGTCAGGTCGTGACCGTGGGGGGGATGACGAAGGGAGCAGCGATGATCCACCCGCAGATGGCGACGACCCTCAGCGTTCTCACCACCGATGCTGCGGTGGCACCCCCGGTGCTGCAGGCCGCGCTGCGCCGGGCCGCGGATCTGTCCTTCAACCGCATCACGGTCGATGGGGACCGCAGCACGAACGACACGATCCTGCTCCTGGCGAACGGCGAGGCGGGGGTCCCCGAGATCTCGGGACCGGGCGAGCCGCTGGATGCGTTTCAGGAGGCGCTCGTGACCGTCGCGGTGACGCTGGCCAAGATGGTTGCCCGCGACGGCGAGGGGGCGACGAAGCTGATCGAGGTCACGGTCCGCGGCGCGCAGAGCGAGGAAGACGCGCACCGTGCCGCGCTGGCGATCGCCTCCTCGCAGCTCGTCAAGACTTCGATCCACGGGGGGCTCCCCATCTGGGGGCGGATCATGTGCGCGGCGGGATACTCCGGGGCCGAGGTGCAGACCGATCGGGCGTCGATCCGGATCGGGCCCGTCCTGGTGGCCGAGAGGGGAGGTCCGGCCGGTGATCCCGAGAGCCTGGAGGCCGCCGCGCGGCACTTGGCCGGCGACGACGTGCAGGTGACCGTGGACCTGGGCCTGGGGCGCGGCGAGGCCACGGTGTGGACCTGCGATCTGACGGAAGGATACATCAAGGAAAATGCCGGAACGATCACCTAGCGCTGCGCGGCCGGCGGCCGAGGACGCCGGGGCTCCCACGGGGGCTGCCGGGGAGGGCGCGCTGATCGCCCAGGGCCTCCGCTACGTCAACGCCTGGAAGGGCAGGACGGTGGTCGTCAAGTTTGGCGGCAGCGTCCTCGAGGCGAACGGCGGCGGCACGCTCGCGCAGGACCTCGTGCTCCTCAAGGGAGCGGGGATCCACCCGGTGCTCGTGCACGGCGGCGGGCCGGAGATCACGCGGGTCCTGGAGCGGCTGGGCAGGGCCTCCACGTTCGTGAACGGGCTGAGGGTGACCGATGCGGAGACGATGGAGGTCGTGGAGATGGTCCTCGCGGGCCGGACGAACAAGGCGCTGGTCTCGATGATCATTCAGCACGGCGGACAGGCGGTCGGGCTGAGCGGCAAGGACGGCCGGCTCCTGGTCGCGCGCAAGCGCCAAGGCGACGTGGACCTCGGCCAGGTAGGGGAAATCCAGGAGGTCCACCCCGAGTTGCTGATCCGGCTCAGCGAGCAGGGGTACATTCCCGTGGTAGCCTCGCTCGGCATCGGCGAGGACGGCGCGAGCTACAACCTGAACGCCGATACGGCCGCGGGCGCGCTGGCCGTGGCGGTCGGGGCGAGCAAGTTCATCCTGCTGACGGACGTGCAGGGCGTGTACCGGGACTACGACGGCGAGCGCCGTCTCATCTCGGACCTGCGCGCCGCGGACGCCGAGGCACTCATCCGGGACGGCTCCATCAGCCGGGGTATGATCCCGAAGGTCGAGGCGTGCCTGGAGGCGCTGCGCGGCGGCGTGCCCAGCGCGCACATCATCAGCGGGTCGGTGCCGCACGCGCTCCTCGTCGAGCTGTTCACCGAGCGCGGCATTGGAACGATGCTCCTGCCGTCGTGAGCCGCTCCCCCGCGGCGCGGCGCGGCACACTCCGATCATCGTGGCCGCGCGGAGCAGGGCTCCGGACGCTGATCGGACGCATATGCGGAGGTGACGCGTGACCACGCACGAGGTCGTGGAACTCAGCGCCCGGGTGCTCATGCCCAACTACCGGCGGCTCCCCGTGGCGTTTCGCGAAGGACGCGGGATGCGGCTGTGGGACCTGGAGGGCAAGGAGTACCTCGACTTCCTCGCCGGCATCGCCGTGGACGTCCTCGGCCACTGCCATCCGCGCCACGTCGCGGCGATCCAGGCCCAGGCCGCCCGTCTCGTCCACGTCTCCAACATCTTCCAGATCCCCGAGCAGGCGGAGCTGGGCCGCCTGCTCGGGGAGGTGACCGGCATCCCGGACGCGCAGGCGCTGCTGTGCAACAGCGGCGCCGAGGCGTGTGAGGGGGCGATCAAGCTGGCGCGCCGGGCCGCGCGCCGGCTGCGCGGCGAGGACGTCTTCGAGATCATCGTCGCCAGCCACAGCTTCCATGGGCGGACGATGGGCGCGCTGTCGGCCACGATGAACCCGAAATACCATGAAGGGTTCGAGCCGCTCGTGCCCGGGTTCGTGGAGGTGCCGTTCAACGACCTGGCCGCGGTGGAGCGGGCGATCACGGCGCGGACGGCGGCGGTGATGATGGAGCCGGTGCAGGGGGAGGGCGGGATCCACCCCGCGAGCGACGCGTTCCTGGCCGGCCTGCGGCGGCTCTGCGACGAGCGGCGGCTCCTCCTGGTGCTCGACGAGATCCAGTGCGGGTTCGGGCGGACCGGCCGGTGGTTCGCCTACCAGCACGCCGGGATCACGCCGGACATCGTGGCGCTGGCCAAGGGGCTCGGCGGCGGCTTCCCGATCGGCGCGGTCGTGGCGCGCCAGGCCGTCGCCGCGGCGCTCGAGCCCGGGTCGCACGGCACGACGTTCGGCGGGAACCCGCTCGCGTGTGCCGCGGCGATCGCGGTGATCCAGACGATCGAGGACGAGCGCCTGGTGGGGCGCGCCGAGGAGATGGGCGGCTACCTCATGGGCCGCCTGCGCGCGCTGGCGGCCACCGCGCCCGCGATCACGGACGTCCGGGGCCGCGGCCTCATGGTGGCCGTGGAGCTCGCGGTCCCGTCCGACCAGGTCGTCGCCGCCTGCCTCAGCCGTGGGCTGCTGCTCAACGGCGTCCGGCCGACGACGGTGCGCATGGTGCCGCCGTTGATCGTGGGCCGCCCGGAGATCGACGAGGCGATCGACATCTTCGGACAAGCGCTCGCGGCGGTCGCCGCGCAGGGGACGGCCGCCGCGACCCCGGCGGGAGGCGGCGCAGCGCCGGGCGGTCCTCCGACCGCGACGCAGTCCGGCACTCGATGAGGGGGGGCGCTGATGGCACACCCGACCAGCGTGGCGCTCGCGTACAGCGGCGGTCTCGATACCTCCGTGATCATTCCCTGGCTCAAGGAACGGTACCCGGGCTGCCGCGTTGTCGCGGTCGTCGCGGACGTCGGCCAGGGCGACGACTTCGACGAGGTCCGCCGCAAGGCGCGGCAGAGCGGCGCGGATGCCGTGCACGTGGTGGACGTCCGGCGCGCCTTCGTCACCGACTACATCTACCCGGCGCTGGCCGCCGACGCGGTCTACGAGGGCAGGTACCTGCTCGGTACGGCCCTCGCCCGGCCGCTCATTGCCCGCGTCCAGGTGGAGGTAGCGCGGGCCGAGGGGTGCGACGCGCTCGCGCACGGCTGCACCGGCAAGGGAAACGACCAGGTGCGCTTCGAGCTGGCCTACCAGGCGCTCGCGCCGCAGCTGGCCATCATCGCGCCGTGGCGTGAGTGGACGCTCGGCTCGCGCGAAGAGGAGATCGACTACGCGCGGGCCCATGGCGTGCCGGTGCCGGTGACCCGCGAGAGGCCGTACAGCATGGACCAGAATCTCTGGCATCTGAGCTACGAGGGCGGCATCCTCGAGGACCCGGCGGCAGAGCCGCCGGCCGACATGTTCCGGCTCACGGTGGACCCCGCGCGCGCCCCCGACGTCCCCGAGGACCTCGAGATCGCGTTCGAGCGGGGGATCCCGACGGCGGTGGACGGGCAGCGGCTCGATCCCGTCTCCCTCGTCGAGGCGCTCAACCGACGCGCCGGTGCGCACGGCGTGGGGCGCGTCGACATCGTGGAGAACCGGCTCGTGGGGATGAAGAGCCGGGGAGTGTACGAAACGCCCGGCGGCACGGTGCTCGCCGAGGCGCACCACCACCTTCAGACGATCACGCTCGACCGCGACACGCACCACTACAAGGCCCTCGTGGCGCCGAAGTACGCTGAGCTGGTGTACAACGGCCTGTGGTACTCGCCGCTGCGGCGCGCCCTCGACGCGTTTGTGGCCGCCACCCAGGAGACCGTGACCGGCACCGTGCGCGTGCGTCTCTTCAAGGGGGCGTGCACCGTCGTGGGGCGCCGGGCCGACCGGTCGCTGTACAGCCACGCGCTGGCCACCTTCGGGCGAGGGGAGGGCTACGATCACAAGGATGCTGCCGGGTTCATCCGGCTGTTCGGGCTGCCGGCGAAGGTGTTTGCGCGCGTCAACCCCGAGCTAACCGGCCGCGTCGGCCTCGTGGCGGCTGAGGCGCCCGGCCGGGGGGACGCGGGCCCCGCGCGCGGGTAGCGGAGGCGGCGGCCGGGGATGCGCCGGCGGGCCGCGCGGCGCACGGGCATCGAGGCGGAGTGACGCGATCATGGACGACGCGACGCGTGGGCGACCGCACGATCCGGCGTGGGCCCGTCTCTGGGGAGGGCGGTTCCGGGGTGAGCTCGATCCCCAGATCGCCGCGTTCACGACGTCCCTCCCGGTGGACCGGCGCCTCTACCGCGCGGACATCCTCGGGAGCATCGCGCATGCGACGATGCTCGGACGCCGGGGAATCATCCCCGCGCCGGATGCCGAGCGGATCGTCCAGGGCCTCCGGGAGATCCTGGGCGAGATCGACGCGGGCGTGCTCCCGATCCAGGGCGCGGAGGACATTCACACGTTCGTGGAGGCGGCTCTGCGTGCGCGGATCGGCGAGCCCGCCGGGCGTCTCCACACCGCCCGGTCGCGCAACGACCAGGTCGCCACCGACCTCCGCTTCTACCTCAAGGGCGAGATCGTGAAGATCGTCAGCCGGACGATCGCGCTGCAGCAGGTCCTGCTCGCGCTGGCGGAAGCGCACCCCTCCGTGATCATCCCCGGGTACACGCACCTGCAGCGAGCCCAGCCGGTGCTCCTGGCGCACCACCTCCTCGCCTACCTGTGGATGCTCCAGCGGGACGTCGAACGGCTCCGGGACGCGTTCGTGCGCACCGACGTCCTCCCCCTCGGGTCCGCCGCGCTCGCCGGCACGCCGCACCCGGTCGACCGGCAGATGGTTGCCGAGCTGCTCGCGTTTGCCCGCGTCTCCGAGAACAGCCTGGACGCGACCGCGGACAGGGACTTCGCCGTGGAGTTCGTCGCGGCGGCGGCGCTGCTCATGGTCCATCTCTCGCGCCTCGCGGGCGAGATCGTGCTGTGGGCCACCTCGGAGTTCGGATTCGTCGAACTCTCGGATACGATCAGCACAGGCAGCAGCATCATGCCACAGAAGAAGAACCCGGACGCCGCGGAGCTTGTGCGCGGCAAGGCCGCACGGGTGCTCGGGGATCTCACCACGCTGCTGGCGATGCTGCGCGGGCTGCCGCTCGCCTACAACAGCGACATGCAGGAGGACAAGGAGGCGGTCTTTGACGCCATCGATACCGCCAACGCGAGCCTGCACGCGATGGGCCTGGTGCTCCACGGGATCCGGTTCAACCGCGAGGTGATCGACGCCCGGCTGCGCGGCGGGTTCATGGGCGCGACCGAGATCGCCGACCACCTCGCCCGGCGCGGGCTGCCGTTTCGGCAGGCGCACGAGCTCGCCGGGCGCATCGTGCTCTACGCGCAGGAGCAGGGCAAGGAGCTGTGGGAGCTCTCCCCCGAGGAGTACCGGCAGTTCAGCCCCCTGCTGGATGCCGCCGCCGCGGCGGCGCTGGCGGACGCCGCGTCGCCCACCGGCGCCGTGGCGAGCAAGCGCTCCGCCGGCGGGACCGCCCCGGAGCGCGTCGCCGAGCAGCTCGGGGCGGCGCGGGCCGCGATCGCCCGGAGCCTCTCCTGGGTTGCCGCGGTCCCCGCGGCGCCCGTGGAGCGCGAGGCTCCCTCCCCGCATCCGGGACCCGCGCAGGCGCGCCCGGATCACGGGGCGTAGCAGGGGAATGCCGGCCGGCCGCGCCCGCGCAGACCACGACGCCCCGCCGGCGCCCGGTGCAAGCGGCCCGGGTCGCTCCCGCCGCGAGGCGAGCCGGGCCGAGCGAGAGCGCCGCATCCGCGAGATCATCGCACAGCACGCTGTCGAGACGCAGGAGGAGCTCGTCGACCTGCTCCGCCGGCAGGGCCTCGCCGTGACCCAGGCGACGGTGTCGCGCGACATCAAGCGCCTCGGCCTCGTGAAGGTGCCGTCGGGGGACGGCGGGTCCCGCTATGCCGCGCCCGACCGCCCGTCGCCGGGGGACGTCGTGCGCCGGCTCCAACACGCCGTGCGCGAGTACGTGCGGTCGGTCGACGCCGGGGAGGACCTCGTCGTCGTCCACACGCTGACGGGCCGCGCCCACGCCGTCGCCGCTGCGATCGACGAGATGCAGTGGGAGGACGTGGTCGGCACAGTCGCCGGGGACGATACGATCCTGATCGTTCCGCGTCGGCGTGCACTGCGTGACCGCCTGCTCGAGCGCCTTCGCCGCCTCATGGCGGGACAGGCGACGTAGCGCCGGCGCTCGGGGGATCGCCCGTTCGGCGGCACGTGACCAACGGTCCACCGCCGGCGATCCCCGCGTCCGCATCTCGATGGCGCGCGCGGTCGATGTCCCGGGACCATAAGCACTAGGAAGGTGTCCGGTGGCGGCAGGCCGAACCTCTCGTCCAGCGCGGAGGGTGTGGCGAGCCGCAGGCCGTGCCCTCGCGGCGCGTCCGAGGTCTCGCTGTTCGACGCCCGGGTTCGGTCCCACCGGTCGACGCGTTGACCCGCGCGGCGGGTCCCTCGCATGAGGCGAAGCGCGGATGGAAGTCTGGATCACCAATCTGCAGAGCAAGATCGCAGTTGAGACGGAGTTCCTCCGGGACGTCGTGACGAAGGCGCTGCGTCTGCAGGGGTACGACGATCTGCCGGACGTGAGCGTGGCCCTGGTCGACGACGCGTACATCCAGGTGCTGAACCGGGAGTACCGCGGGGCGGACCAACCCACGGACGTCCTCGCGTTCCCCATGGACCCCGCCGATGCCACCGGCGGGGAGCCGACCCTGGGTGACATCGTCATCTCGGTCGAGCGCGCGCGCGATCAGGCGCGGCAGTTCAGGCACCCGCTGCGGCGCGAGATCGCCCTGCTGGCCGTGCACGGGCTGCTCCACCTCCTCGGCTACGAGGACGAGACCGAGACGGGCGCGTCGGCGATGCTGTCCCGGCAGAAGGAACTGCTCGATCGGATCCTGGGGACCGAAGCCAAGGGCGGACGGTGACGAGCCGCCGGCGCCCCGCGGAACGGCCGGGGGAGCGCGCATGGCGCGGAGGGCGATACGGGGCCCCGGGACATCGGTGCCCGGCGCGATGCCGTGGGGTGATGCAGCGGTGGAGCGAGCATCGCGTCCGCGATCCTTTCCGGAGGCAGTTGCCTGCGCCCTCCGCGGGATCGGGCACGCGGCCCGCACCCAGCGCCACTTCCGGTCTCACCTGCTGATCGCCGTAGCCGCGCTGGTCGCGGCAATCGAGGCCGGGCTGACCGCGACCGAGCTCGGCGTGCTCGCCGCGACGATCGGGCTCGTCCTTGCCGCCGAGCTGGTGAACACCGCGGTGGAGATGCTCACCGATCTCGTGGCCCCGCGTCCGGATGCGCGCGCCGCCGCGGTCAAGGATGCGTCGGCCGGCGCGGTCCTGGTGGCGTCGCTCTGCGCTGCTGCGGTCGGCGCGTTCCTGTTCCTCCCGCACGTCGCCGGCGCGCCTTCGGTGCTCACCCGCGGCGTTGCGGCGATCCTGGCCGCGCTGTTCCTCGCGGCCTTCCTGGGCGGCGCGGTGCGTCCCGCGCGCTAGCGCCGCGTCGCGCACTGTCGACGAGGGGCCGCGGGGGGCCCGCGCTCCGCGTCCTCCCCGGGACCCCCAACGCATCGCCGTTCGCCCGCGATTCGTCGGGGTGGGGCAGGCGGCGCCGCACCAATGCGATGGCCCAGGAGGAGCTCCGAACTGATGCTCGATGTGCCGTTGGACGCCCGACGCGCGTGAAGCGCGTGAGGAGCAGCGCTACACCGGGGCCCGTCTGTGGTATAATTTCTGGTGTGTCGATGGGCGCCGCCCCGAGTGTTACCGCTCGAGCATGATCATGTGCGCAGTGCGTCCCGCTCAGGAAGGGTAGGTCGAGTGCCCCCGTGGAGGATTCAAGTCATACCTTACGGCTCATCGTGCTGGCCGCGCTGGTCTTCTGCGGCGCGTTCTTCAGCGCGGCCGAGACGGCTCTCTTCTCGTCGAACCGGCTGGCTCTCCGCAGCCTGCGTGACCGCGGTGACCGGCGGGCGCGTGTCGCCCATCGGCTGCTGGAGGATCCGGCCCGGCTCCTGACCGCGCTCCTCGTCGCAAACACGATCGCCGACATCGGCGCCTCGGTACTGGCGACCTCGATCACCCTGTCGCTCGTGGGCCGGGCACGCGGCGAGTGGATCGCGTTCGTCTCCGTCACCCTGCTCGTGCTCATCGTCTCGGAGCTCGCGCCCAAGACCCTCGCCGCGCGCCATGCCGACCGGATGGCGCTGTGGGTCGCCGGCCCGATCGATACCTTCGCGCGGGTGTTCGCCCCGATGATCCGGGTTCTGTCCGTGTTCGCCACGGCGCTCATCCGGCCGTTCGGGGCATCGATCACCACACGGCCTCCGCTGGTGACCGAGGAGCAACTGCGCTTCCTGGTTCAGGTCGGGGAGGAGGAAGGGGTCATCGAGCAGGAAGAGCGCGAGATGATCCACTCTGTGTTCGAGTTCGGGGATACGCTCGTGCGCGAGGTCATGCGGCCCCGGATCGACATCGTCGCGGTGCGGTCCGATGCGACGATCAACGAGGCTTTGGGTCTCGTCATGGAGCACGGCCACTCGCGGCTCCCCGTCTACGAGGGCAGCGTGGACCACATCATCGGCGTGGTGTACGTGCGCGACCTCCTCCCGGCGCTCCGTCAGGGCCGGCTCGACCAGGCCGTCATGGACGTGAAGCGCCCCGCCTACTTCGTCCCGGAGACGAAGAAGGTCGACGAGCTGTTCGAGGAGATGCGGCGCCGGAAGGTCTCGATGGCCATCGTGCTCGACGAGTACGGCGGCACGGCGGGCCTCGTGACGCTGGAGGACCTCCTCGAGGAGATCGTCGGGGAGATCCAGGACGAGTACGACCTGGAGGAGCGGCCGATCCAGCTCGTCGACGACCGCACGGCCGTCGTGAACGCGCGGACCTCCATCCACGAGGTCAACGAGCTGCTCGGGCTCGAGCTCCCCGAGGAGAACGTCGACACGATCGCCGGGCTCGTCTACGCGCAGCTCGGGCGTGTCCCGGCGCAGGGGGAGACGCTCTCGCTCGCCGGCGCGGAGCTCCGCGTGGAGAAGACGCTCGGCCAGCGGATCACCAAGGTGCGGATCACCCGTTCCGCGCCGCTGCCGGCGGAACAGCGGGCCGCGCTGTAGCGGGATCGCGCCGCCTCGTCAGAGGATGAGGTGCAGGTCCCCGAACTCGTGCCAGAGGTAGCCGGCGTCGAGCGCGGTCCGGTACGCGCGCTCGAGGTGCGCGCGCCCCGCGAACGCCTCCAGCATCGCGAGGTGCGATGCCCGCGGCTCGTGGAACCCGGTCAGCAGCCCGTCCGCCACCCGCACGCCGCGCTCCGGGGTGATCACCAGGTCGGTCCAGCCCTGGGAGGCGATGACGCGGCCGGCTTCGTCCGCGGCGGTCTCGAGCGCCCGCACGACCGTCGTGCCGACCGCGACGACGCGCCCGCCGCCGCGGCGCGCCCCGTTCACCAGGTTCGCGGTGCCCGCCGGGACCCGGTACCATTCCTCGGCCGGCGGCTCGTCCCGCTCGGGGCTGGCCACCCCCGTGTGCAGCGTGAGGTACGCGATCCGGATGCCTCGGGCGGCCGCCCGGTCGAGCACCTCCCGGGTGAACGCGCGCCCCGCCGATGGCATCTCGGCCGACCCCGGCTCGCGCGCATACGTCGTCTGGTACAGCTCGAGCGGCCACTCCCCGCGCACGTAGGGGTACCTGATCGGCCGGCCGTGCGTGGCGAGGTAGGGGAGCAGCGGCGCGGGCAGATCGAGCTGTGCGACCCAGAGCCGCGGCGACCCGCGGTAGGGGACCAGCAGCCGGGCCGTGCCGCCGGCGGGCAGCGAGAGGACCTCGCCGGCCGCCACCCGGACCCGCCGCGGCTCGACGACCCACAACGCGGCCGGCAGCGCCGTGGACAGGTGGAGGGCGACCGCGCTCCCGTCGGCGCGCCGCGCCGGCAGTGCCGCGGGCAGGGTGGCGGAGTCGTTGAGGACCAGGAGATCGCCGGGCCGGAGGAACCCGGGCAGATCCGCGAAGCGCGCATGGACGATCCGATCCGCCCCCCGGTAGGTGACCAGCAGCCTGACCTCGTCGCGCCTGAGCCCGCGGGCTTCCGGCGGCTCGTGGGCCTCCAGCTCGGGCGGCAGCGCGAACTCCATCGCGCCGCGCGCGTGCGCCTGCGGGAGCGTGGGGGTCATGGGGAGGGGGCCGCGGCCGGCGCGGCGTCCCACCGCTGCGCCGCGAACCGGCCGTAGGGGGCGGTCTCCGCTTCCACGAGCCGCACGAACGCGGGCGCCGCGACCCGGGGCGGCGGCAGGCGGGAGAGGTCCGCGCCGGGTTCCGCCTCGCGGTGCATCTGCGTGTCCATGTCCCCCGGGTCGACGAGGTAGACCCTGATTCCGGTGCCCGCGAGCTCCGCCGCGAGGACCCGCGTGAGCTGCTCCAGGGCCGCCTTGCTGGTGCCGTACGCGCCCCACCCCGGGTAGGCCTCCACGCCCGCATCCGAGGTGACGTTGATGATCACCCCGTCCCGGCGCGCCTTCATCTGCGGCAGGACGAGCTGCGCGAGATTTAGCGGCGCGGCGACGTTCACGCGGAGTGTCTCCAGCAGGGCGGCGGGGGACAGCGCGTCGAGCCGGGGCATCGGCGTCGGCCCGAGGGTGGACGCGTTGTTGACCAGGATATCGATCCGGCCGAACCGCGCGAGGCCGGTGCGGACGAGGCGCTCCGCGTGCGCCGGGTCCCCGACGTCCCCGGGGAGCGCCAGGATCTCGTGGGGCCGAGCGGATGCCTCGCCCTCGCGGCCGAGCACGCGGACGGCCCGCTCCAGCGCGTCCGCGCCCCTCGCGGTCAGGACCAGGCGCGCGCCGCGCCGGGCGAACGCGGCCGCGAGCTCGTAGCCCAGGCCGCGCGAGGCTCCGGTGATCAGCGCAATCGAGTCACGGAGCAGCATCACACGCAACCCTCCGCACCCGTGACGGTCCGCCCCCGGCCGGCGCCGGCCGGGGGCGCTTCCACGCACCGCCGTCGGCGGCCATCGCCAGATACACCGTCGTGTGTTCCATGATCCATCGCCATCCTTCTGTGCTCCTCACGCCTCCAGTATGCGGCGCCGGGCACCTTTGCGGCGCCGGACGAGCGCGCAGAGGCCGGCCTGTGACGTGGGGAGGGTCAGGACCTGTTCGGGCGGACAGGCTCCGCGGGCCGCCCGCGGCGCGTCAGAGGAGGCCGCGCCGGGTGGCCTCCGCGACGGCGTGGGCGCGGGTGTCGGCACCGAGCTTGTTCATGATCGAGCTCACGTGGAATTTCACAGTGCGCTCCGTGATCCCGAGCTCACGCGCGATCTGCTTGGTGGACAGGCCATCCGCGATGCGGCGCAGCACCGTGCGCTCGCGCGCGCTCAGCGTGCCGGGCCGCCCCGGTGTGCGCACGTGCCCGAGGACCCTGGCGGCGACGGGGGAGGCCAGGTAGGAGCCGCCGGCGTGGACCGCTCGGATCGCGCGCGCGATCTCATCGGCCGGCGCGCCCTTCAGCAGGTACCCGCGGGCGCCGGCCCGGATCGCACCGAGGACGCGCTCCTCCGTGTCGTAGGCCGTGAGCACGAGGATGCGCGAGGCCGGGGCCGCCGCCGCGAGCTGGGGGATCGCTTCGACCCCGCCGAGTCCCGGCAGCTCCAGGTCCAGCAGGATCACATCGGGCCGGGCCCTGGCCGCCGCCGCGAGGGCCTCCTCGGCCGAGCCCGCGGATCCGGCGAGCTGGAGGTCCGGGTCGTCCTCGAGGATGGCCACGAGGCCCTCCCGGACCACCGGGTGGTCGTCGACGACGAGGACGCGGATCATGGCGCGCGATCCCGCGCCGGGGCCGCCGTTCCGGGCCGATCGCCGCTGCTGGCAAGCGGCACGGACACCGTCACCGTGGTGCCCCGCCCCGGCGTGCTGCGCACGCGCAGCCGCGCCCCCAGTCCCTGCGCCCGCTCCCGCATGCCGACGAGGCCCAGGCGTCCTGCGGGGACCGCCTCGGGAGCAAATCCCCGACCGTCGTCCCGGATCGAGAGACGGACACGACGCGGCATCGTACGGAGCGTGAGGTCCACCCGCCTGGCGCCGGCGTGCCGACGGATGTTCGTGAGCGCCTCCTGGGCGATGCGGAACAGCTCCGCCTCGATCGCCGGCGGTAGCGGACGCCCCCCGCCGGGCGCGGGCGGGGGGACGACGTGCACGAGCACGCGGATCCCCGTGTCCGCCGTGAGCGCGCGGCCGAGGGCGGCCAGCGCCTCCGGCAGCGGCCTGCCGGCGGCGGGAGCGACCCGGAGGCTCAGGACGGAGCGGCGGGCTTCCTCGAGGCCTTCCCGTGCGACCTGCAGCGCGCGGGCGACCCGTTGGCTCGCCCGGGGCGGATCGGCCGCCCACGCGCGCACGGCGCCCTCGAGCTGGAGGACGATCGCCGTGAGGGCCTGCGCCAGCGTGTCGTGGATCTCGCGCGCGATCCGCGCCCGTTCCTCGGCCCGGGCGAGCCGCGCGCTCTCATCGGCCAGCCGCGCGCGCTCGATCGCGATGCCGACCTGATACGCGATCGTGGACAGAAGGCGCAGCTCGTCGGCCGTGAGCTTCCGCCACGAGGGGCCCGTGACGTTCATGATGCCGAGGGGCTTGTCCCGGAAGTAGAGCGGGATGCTGGCGTGATACGCGAGCCCGTGGGTCAGGTCGGTCGCCTGTCGCCTGACCGCGGGGCGGAGGCGGCTGCATTCCAGCATGTCGATGTTCTTGGGGGTGAGCTCGCCGTCGCGGAATTCCTCGATGCACCAGCAGGAGCGCCCGGTCATGCGCACCGGCTCCTGCAGGTACGGCGGCAGATTGCGCGCCGCAGCGTTGTAGAACCGGTCGGTCTCGGGGTCGAGCAGCCACACCCAGCCGGTGCGGAGGCCCAGCAGGTCGGCCACCATCGCGAGCGTCCGCTCGAGCGCCCGCCGAACGTCCGGCGCGCTGTTGAGCGCCTCCGCGATCGCGGCGAGGACGCGCAGCTCCCGGATGTGCGCGTCCGCCTCCGCCCGGCGCGCGACCCGGGCGCGCGCGGGCGCCCCGCCGGGCGGCGGCGATCCCGCCGCGGACCTCGGGGTACGGGGCGGCTCCACGCGTTCCACACCCGAGAGTTCGTGGCGGGCGGCGGTTCCCCTCGATCGCCCCGAGGCTCCGGACACGGTGACCCGGCGCGGTAGTGTATACTCTCAGTATCATGCTCGCGCCTCGCTCGAACCGGCGATCGCGGTCGTCGGGCACGACGCCCCCGCGCGGTGCGATGGCGGACGCCTACCGCCGGCTCGCGCGGGCGGCCGCCGCGGCCCGGCGGAATGCCTACGCGCCGTATTCCCGGTTTGCGGTCGGGGCAGCGGTGCTGGCCGCGGACGGGTCGATCTACGCTGGCTGCAACGTCGAGAACGCGTCGTACGGGCTCACGGCGTGCGCCGAGCGCGTGGCGATCCAGTCCGCCGTGGCGACCGGGCGCCGCCGGCTCGTCGCGGTCGCGGTCGCCGGCCCCGCCGGGATCTCCCCCTGCGGGGCCTGCCGGCAGGTCATGGACGAGTTCGGGGTCGGGGCCGTGATCCTGGTGTCCCCCGGTGCGCCGCCGGCGGTCGTCGCGCTGCGGGATCTCCTGCCGCGACCCTTCACGGGGCAGCCGGGGGGGCGGGTGGCCCGAGCGCCGGCGCGTGCGTCCCATGCCGGTCTTTAAGGCGGAGGGCGTCATCCTCAGGCGGCAGACGATCGGCGAGGCCGACCGCGTGCTCACGCTGCTGACGCGCGAGCACGGCAAGCTGCGCGCGGCGGCGCGCGGGAGCCGGCGCGTGACGAGCCGCCTCGGCGGCCGGCTGGAGCCGTACACGCGCGCGCGCTTCCTCCTGGCTCGTGGCAGGACGCTCGACGTCATCGCGCAGGTCGAGGTCGTGGACGCGTTCGCGGGGATCCGCGCCGACCTGATGCGGTCGGCGTACGCCGCCTACGTCGCCGAGCTCGCGGACCGGTTTCTCCCGGAGCGCGACCGGCACGAGGACGTGTTCGCCCTGGTGTGTGCGACGCTCGGCGCCCTGGACCTCGCGGGCGAGGACGAGGCAGAGCTCGTCACGCTGCGGTTCGCGCTCCATCTGGCCTCGGCCCTGGGCTACCGGCCCCGGGCCGGGGAGTGCGTGGGGTGCGGGCGACCGCTGCCGCGGGGCGGCGGGCCCGGTGAGCGGTGGGCGTTCAGCCCGGCCCTCGGGGGCGCGCTGTGCCCGGGATGCGCGGGGCGGAACCAGGAGGCGGTGCGGACGGCGCCCGGCGTGCTGGCGATGGTCGCCCACCTGCTGCGCGCGCCCTCCGGCCAGCCGATCCGGCTGCGGATCCCTCGCGAGCAGCGGGCCGACCTGGCGCGGCTCGTGCAGGCGCACCTGGAGTACCGCCTGGAGGGCAGGCTGCGGGCGCCCGCGGTGATCGAGCGCCTGCGAGCGCTGCCGCCGCCGGCGTGATCCGCTCCGCTCGGACAGCGGCCGTCCCCAGGGCACAATAATGATGGTAGGATAGCCACGGAGGTGGTCCGATGGACATCGATCTGGAGCGGGCCAAGCGGGCGCTCATTCACTTCGGCTCCGCGATGGAGGAGGCCCAGCGCATCGTGCGCCCCGGCGGGCAGTCCGGGACCGTGCGGTTCCACACGGAGGATCGGGTGATGGAGCTGCCGCTCACCTGGGCGGCCGTCGGGCTCGCCGCCTTCGCGATCGCGAGCGTGCTGACCTCCCTGCCGGCGCGGCGGGAGCGGGAGCGCGAGGAAGAGCCGCTCGGCATCGGGTAGAGACGTCCGGATCCGCTGCGGTGCCGCGCCGCCCGCCCGGTTCGCCTCGGGGCGGGCGCCACGGCGCAGTAGCGCGTTGGGGGAGCTACCGTCGTGATGACGTTTCAGGATGTGCTCATCGCGCTCGAGCGATACTGGGCCGCCCGGGGATGCGTCATCGAGCAACCCTACGACCTCGAGGTGGGGGCGGGCACCATGCACCCGGCGACGTTCCTGAGAACCCTGGGCCCGGAGCCGTGGCGGGCCGCGTACGTGCAGCCGAGCCGGCGGCCCGCGGACGGGCGATACGGCGAGAACCCCAACCGCCTGGGCCGCTACTTTCAGTACCAGGTGGTGCTGAAGCCGTCGCCGGACGACGCCCAGGAGCTGTACATCGAGAGCCTGCGCACGCTGCGGATCGACCTGCGAGAGCACGATCTTCGCTTCCTCGAGGACGACTGGGAGGACCGCACGCTCGGCGCCTCCGGGCTGGGATGGCAGGTGTTCCTGGACGGCCAGGAGATCACCCAGTTCACGTACTTCCAGCAGATGGGCGGCATCGACCTCCCGGTGGTCTCCGCAGAGATCACGTACGGCCCCGAGCGGATCGCGCAGTTCATCCAGCGGAAGGACAACGTCTACGACTTGGTGTGGGCGCCGGGGATCACGTACGGCGAGATCCGCCGCCAGGAGGAGGTCGAGCACTCGACGTACGCGTTCGAGGCCGCGGACGTGCCGACGCTGCGCGGCCTCTTCGATGCCTACGAGCGGGAAGCGGGGCGCCTCCTGGACCGCCGCCTCGTGCTCCCGGCGTTCGATCACGTCCTGAAGTGCTCACACGTCTTCAACCTCCTGGACGCGCGCGGGGCCGTGGGGGTCGCGGAGCGGGCGAGCCTGATGGGCCGCTCCCGCGCCCTCGCGCGCCGGTGCGCTGAGCTGTACCTGGCCCGGCGAGAGGAGCTGGGCTGGCCGCTGCTCCGCAGCCGCACGCATGCCGCCTGACGCGCCGGGCACGTCGCCGGCGGGCCGCGGGCGGCGGGGCGGCCGGGACGAGCCGGCGCGCCTCGTCTTCGAGATCGGGACCGAGGAGCTGCCCCCGGCCGCCGCGTGGGAGGGCGCCCGCCAGCTCCGCGACAACGCCCTGGCGGCCTTCGACGCGGCGCGGCTCCCCGCCGCCGGCGTCCGCGCGTATTCCACGCCGCGGCGGCTCGCGCTGATCGTCGACCGCGTCGCCCCCCGCCAGGAGGACCTGATCCGTGCCGTGCGCGGCCCCGCCGCCCGCATCGCGTTCGGGCCGGACGGCCGGCCGACGCAGGCGGCCGAAGGCTTCGCGCGGGCGCAGGGTGTGGCGACGGCGAGCCTCGAGCGGCGCCAGACGCCGCAGGGGGACTACGTGTTCGCCGTGCGGCGCGAGCCGGGTGCGCCCGCGGCCCGGGTGCTGGCCGGCCTGCTGCCGCAGCTCGCCGAGGGGCTCGCCTTTCCCAAGGCGATGCGCTGGGGCACCGGCGCTACGCGATTCGCCCGGCCGGTGCGGTGGCTCCTCGCGCTCCTCGGCCGCCGTGTCGTGGCCTGCGAGTTCGCCGGCGTGCGGGCCGGGCGGCGGACGTTCGGGCACCGCGTCCTGCACCCGCGGCCGCTTGTGGTCCACTCCGCGGATGCGTACGAGGAGGCGCTGCGGGAGGGCTACGTCCTCCTCGATCCGGAGGAGCGGCGCGCGCGGATCACCGCCGGCGCCGCGCGCGCGGCGCGCGACGCCGGCGGCCGCCCGCTTTTGGATCCGGACCTCGTCGACGAAACCGTGCAGCTCGTCGAGTGGCCCGAGGCGTTCGCGGGACGGTTTGCGGACGAGTTCCTCGACCTGCCGCGCGAGGTTCTGATCACCGTGATGCAGCACCACCAGAAGTACTTCGCCGTCGAGGACGCCTCCGGCCGGCTCCTCCCCGCGTTCGTCGCGATCCGCAACGGGGGGACCCAGGGCCTCGACATCGTGCGCGAGGGCAACGAGTGGGTGCTGCGCGCCCGCCTCGCCGACGCGCGCTTCTTCTTCGATGAGGACCGCAGGCAACCGCTCGCCTCGCGCGTCGAGCATCTCGCGGGCCTCGTCTTCCTCGAGCCGCTCGGCACGATGGCGCAGAAGGCGCAGCGTCTGGAGCGTCTCGCGGACAGCTTGCGCCGCCTCCTCGGCCTCGCGCCGGAGGCGGCCGCGCACCTCGCTCGCGCCGCGCGCCTCAGCAAGGCCGATCTGGTGACGCAGATCGTGCGCGAGTTCCCGGAGCTGCAGGGCGTCATGGGCGGGATCTACGCGAGGCTCGATGGGGAGCCGGAGCCGGTGGCCGGGGCGATCCGGGAGCAGTACCTGCCGCGGGGCGCGGCGCTGCCGCGCTCGGAGCTCGGTGCCTACCTCGCGGTGCTCGACCGCGTGGACACGCTCCTGGGCGCGCTGGCCGCGGGGATCGCGGCGAGCGGTTCGCAGGACCCGTACGGGCTGCGGCGGGCGGCGCAGGGCATCGTCGCCGTCGCCGTGGACCGGGGATGGCCGCTCCGGATGCGCGATCTGGCGTCCGCTGCGCTCGACGCCTACGCGGTGGCCGACCCGGACCGCCGCGCGCGGGCGCTGCGCGAGGCGATGGAGATGCTCCAGCAGCGCCTGCGGACCGCCCTGATCGAGGACGGGATCAGCTACGATACCGTGGACGCCGTGCTGGCCTCCGGCGCCGACGATCTGGCGGACGCGACGGCCCGGGCGCGGGCCCTGTGGGCCTTCCGCCGGCGCCCGGAGTTCACGCAGGTCCACATGGCCTACGATCGAGCTGCGCGCATCCTGCCGCACGGTTTCACCGGCGAGATCCGTGAGGATGCGCTCGCGGCGCCGGCGGAGCGCGCCCTCTTCGCCACCGTGCGGCGGCTGCAGACGCTGGAGGCGGTGCAGGACGCCGGCGCCGCGAGCGCTCGCTCGGGTGCCGGCACCGGGGCGGGCTCTCCGGAGAGCCCCTGGGGTGCGCGCGTCGCCGCGCTGGTCGACCGCTACACCGAGGCGCTCGGTCACCTGGCTGCGCTGGGTGAGCCCGTCGACCGGTTCTTCACCGATGTGCTGGTGATGGATCCGGACGAGCGCGTCCGCGCCAACCGGCTGGCGCTGCTCGAGGCGGTCGTGGCGATGATCCGGCCGATCGCCGACCTCTCGCGCGTGGTGATGGGAGAAGGAAAGCCGGTCGCAGCCTCCTAACTGAGATCAGGTGGACAAACGCTCGGCACAGAGGCCGGGAAGAGGTGACATCGCAATGGCCATCCGCAGTACCACGGGCACGTCGCGGCGGACGGGCGCCGCGCCATCGGCCGCGCGGCAGGACGGCAAAGGCCGCGGGGCGGTCGGGCGCCGCGACGGCAGGGTCGCGAGCCGGAGCGCCGCGCCGGCGGGACGAGGGACGGCGCGCAGGAAGCGCATCTGGCTGTTCGAGGAAGGCAACGCCTCGATGCGTGAGCTCCTCGGCGGGAAGGGCGCCGGGCTGGCCGAGATGAGCCGCGTGGGGTTGCCGGTGCCGCCCGGCTTCACGATCACCACCGAGGTCTGCAACGACTACAACGCGAGGGGACGGACGTTCCCGCCGGGGCTGATGGACGAGGTGCGCCGGGCGCTGGGCGTTGTCGAGCGGAAGATGGGGAAGCGCTTCGGGGACCCCGTAAACCCGCTCCTTGTCTCCGTGCGTTCCGGCGCGAAGTTCTCGATGCCGGGCATGATGGACACCGTGCTCAACCTCGGGCTGAACGAGGACACCCTGCGTGGGCTCGCGGCGCAGACCGGGAACGAGCGGTTCGCCGAGGATGCGTACCGCCGGTTCGTCCAGATGTTCGGCAAGATCGTGCTGGATGTACCGGGGGAGCGGTTCGAGGAGATCCTTGCCGAGCATAAGCGCCGGGCCGGCGTCCAGCTCGACACGGATCTGAGCGCGCAGGATCTCCGCGAGATCACCCGTGCATTCAAGGAGCTGATCCGGCGGGAGAAGGGCATCGAGTTCCCGGGCGATCCGTGGGTGCAGCTCGAGATGGCGATCCGCGCGGTGTTCGATTCGTGGATGGGGAAGCGCGCCGTCGACTACCGGAACTTCAACAAGATCCCGCACGACCTCGGCACGGCGGTCAACGTGCAGGCGATGGTCTTCGGCAACATGGGGCCGGACAGCGCGACCGGCGTGGCGTTCACCCGGAACCCCGCGACCGGGGAGAAGGAGCTGTACGGCGAGTATTTGCCCAACGCGCAGGGGGAGGATGTCGTCGCCGGCATCCGCACACCGCACCCGATCTCGCAGATGAAGGACGAGATGCCGGGGGTCTACCGGCAGTTCCAACAGGTGGCCCGGATGCTCGAGCGGCACTACAAGGACGTCCAGGACCTCGAGTTCACCGTCGAGCGGGGCAAGCTCTGGATGCTGCAGACCCGCAGCGGCAAGCGCACCGCGCAGGCGGCGGTCCGGGTTGCGGTGGACATGGTCCGCGAGAAGCTGATCACCCGGGACGAGGCGCTCATGCGGGTGGAACCGGAGCAGATCTATCAGCTCCTCCTGCCGCGGTTCGACCCCGACGACAAGGCGGCGGCGGAGCGGGAGGGGAAGCTCCTCGCCCGCGGGCTGAACGCCTCGCCGGGCGCCGCGACGGGCATCGCCGTGTTCGACCCGGACACCGCGGTCGAGCTGGGACGGGACGGCCAGGCCGTGATCCTGGTCCGGCCCGAGACGAACCCGGACGACGTCCACGGCATGCTCGTGGCACGCGGCATCCTGACCGCCCGGGGCGGCGCCACGAGTCACGCGGCGGTGGTGGCGCGCGGGCTCGGCAAGCCCTGCGTGGCCGGCGCGGAGGCGATCCGCGTGGACCCCGCCTCGCGCCAGCTCAGCGTCAACGGCCAGGTGATTCGCCAGGGCGAGCCGATCTCGATCGACGGCACGACCGGCGAGGTGTTTGGCCGGGCGATCCGGACGATCGACCCGGACCTCTCGCAGGAGCGCGATCTCGGGACGCTGCTGGGGTGGGCGGACCAGGTGCGGCGGCTCGGCGTCTGGGCCAACGCGGACTACCCGCGGGACGCCGCCCGCGCCCGCGCCTTCGGCGCCGAGGGCATCGGGCTGTGCCGGACCGAGCACATGTTCTTCGAGGAGGACCGGCTGCCGATCGTCCGGCGGATGATCCTGGCCGAGACGGACGCCGAACGCCAGCGGGCGCTCGACGAGCTGCTCCCGATCCAGCGGGAAGACTTCATCGGCATCCTCCGCGAGATGGCGGGCGCCACGGTCGTGATCCGGCTGATCGATCCCCCGCTGCACGAGTTCCTCCCCCGCTACGACGAGCTGCTGGCCGAGGTCACCGAGCTGCGCGTCACGGGGCGCGACCCGGCGGCGCTGGCGGAGAAGGAGCGGCTGCTGCGGGCGGTCGCCGGGATGCGTGAGCAGAACCCGATGCTGGGCCTGCGTGGCATCCGGCTCGGGATCCTCTTCCCCGGGATCATCGACATGCAGGTCCGGGCGATCCTCGAGGCGGCGTGCACGCTCGCGAAGCAGGGGGTGCGCACACACCCCGAGATCATGATCCCGCTCGTCGGCCATCCCAACGAGCTGCGGGTCGTGGAAGATCGGCTCCGGCCGCTCGCGGAGCAGATCATGGCCGAACAGGGGGTCCGCGTCCGGTACAAGTTTGGGACGATGATCGAGGTCCCGCGCGCCTGCGTGGTCGCGGATCGGATCGCGGAGCGCGCCGAGTTCTTCTCGTTCGGCAGCAACGACCTGACCCAGATGATCTTCGGGTTCAGCCGGGACGATGCTGAGGGGAAGTTCCTGCTGCAGTACATCACCCAGAAGATCCTCCCGGACAACCCGTTCCAGGTGCTGGACCGGGACGGCGTGGGTGCCCTCATCGAGACGGCCGTCAAGCTGGGACGGAAGACGCGCCCGGGGATCGAGCTCGGCATCTGCGGCGAGCACGGCGGGGATCCGTCGAGCATCGAGTTCTGCCACCAGGTGGGGCTGAGCTACGTGAGCTGCTCCCCATACCGGGTCCCGACGGCGCGGCTGGCCGCGGCCCAGGCGGTCCTCCGGGAGAAGCAGGCCCGCGCCGAGCGCGATCGCTAGTGCGTCGTTGCGTTCGCTCGGAGGCGGGCCCCGCCGTAGCGGCCAGGGAACTTCTGCCCAGCGGCACCAGGAGGGAGACGAAGGGGGATCTGCCAAGCCCCGCTCCCAGCTCGATCTCACGGGCCGGCGACACGGAGGACGCGAGGGAGACGCGGGGCCCAGGGTGAGATCTGTCGCTGCCGGTCGGGCCGAAGGTGGAGCCGGCGATGAGCCCGCGCGAGAGGACCGAGGCCTGGGAGGACCAGCTCCTGTCGCCGCACGGAATGCGGAGCGCGCGGTCGCGCGGGCGGGTGCGCCCGGAGCCGCCCGACTACATCCGGACCGAGTTCCAGCGGGACCGCGACCGGATCCTGCATTCCAAGGCGTTCCGCCGGTTGATGCACAAGACGCAGGTGTTCCTCGCGCCGGAGGGTGACCACTACCGGACGCGCCTGACCCACACGCTGGAAGTCGCGCAGATCGCCCGGACCATCGCCCGGGCGATCCGCGTCAACGAGGACCTCACCGAGGCGATCGTCCTCGGGCACGACCTCGGCCATCCGCCGTTTGGCCACGCCGGCGAGGAGGCGCTCGACCGGCTGATGGCCGGGCACGGGGGCTTCCGGCACGATCTGCAGAGCCTCCGCATCGTCGAAGTGCTGGAGCGCCGCCGGACGCGCGAGGGGACGTACGTGGACGGCCTCAACCTGACCTGGGAGGTGCGGAACGGGATCGGCGGCCATTCCAAGGGGCCCAGGGACCTCGAGCGTTTGCCGGGGATCGAGGACGAGCCGCCGGAGAGCGTGCCGGCCACCATCGAAGGGCAGATCGCCCGCGTCGCCGACCGCGTCGCGTACGTCCACCACGATACCGACGACGCGATCCGGGCCGGGCTGGTGGACGAGCGCGACGTCCCCCAGGCCGTCCGCCAGGTGCTCGGCGAGACCCGCGGCGAATGGGTCGACACCACCGTGCGGGACATCGTGGCCCGTTCTGCAGAGGGCGTGAGGCTCGCGATGAGCGACGAGGTCCGCATCGCGCTCAACGGGCTGAAGGACTTCCTCTTCGAGACCGTCTACAACGGATCGGCGGCCAAGGCCGAGGTCGGGAAGGCGCAGCGGCTGATCGCCGACCTGTTCGTCTACTTCGTCGAGCATCCGCAGGAGATGAGCGAGGAGTTCCGGCGGAGCATCGAGCGCGGGCAGGCGACGGTGCACCGCGCGGTGTGCGACTTCCTCGCGGGGATGACGGACAGGTTCGCGATCCGCATGCAGGAGCGGCTGTTCGTCCCCCGGGCGTGGGCCAGCCTGTAGCGGTCTGCCTGCTATCGGTCCGTCTCCGGTCCGGCGGCGGAGCGCCCGCGGCCTGCCCTCCGCTTCCGCGACGCGGTCTTCGGTTCGGAGCGGCGGCGGGTCACGAGGGGCCGCGTCGACCGGAGGGGGCGCCGGCGACGGCGCTACGGGGCCTGGAGCCCGCGGCGGCCTCCGACGCGCGCCCTGGGGTACGAACGCGGGTGGAACCGCACCGGCGCCGGCGGGGCGGCCGCCGCCACGTGAGGGGTCTGGAAGATCCAGTCGTTGCGGGGGAAGGTGAAGCAGGCCCAGACCAGCGCGGGCGTCCAGGCCAGGAACGCCGCGACAGCCGCGTACAGACTGTACAGGACGCCCCGTGCCCACAGCCCCGTCTCCCGTCCGAACCCGTAGATCTGGTAGGCGAAGACGTACAGGACGGCGATCACGTTGACGCACCAGATCGCGACCGGGTGCGTCAGCGGTCCGTGGACCGTGAAGGCGCCGAGGCGCATACCGCCCAGGAGCAGGAGCTGCACGGTGCCCAGGTTGGCCACGAACGGCATGAGGTAGAACGCCGCGAGATCGACGAGCCGGAGGTCCCGCCGGCGGATCCCCTCCCGCAGGCACGGCCAGAAGAGCCTGCCGGCCACCCGCATGTGGCCGGTCATCCAGCGCTGCCGCTGCCGGATCGCGATCCACAGGTTCTGCGGTTGCTCGTCGTAGACGCGGGCGGCGGGCACCCAGCGGATACCGACGCCCGCGTGCAACGGCAGGAGGGAGCTGAGCTCGACGTCCTCGGTCTGCGTCTGGATGAGCGGCCAGTACTTCCAAAGCAACCCGGCCTGACAGCACCAGCCGCTCCCGCAGATCAACGTGTTGCCGAGGCTGCGGAACCGGCCGGGGTAGTAAAGGCGGGACGACGCGATCATCGTGGCCCACAACCCCTTCGTGAGCCAGTTATCGCCGCCGTTGAGAACGTCGCGGAAGCCCTGCAGGCACCGGTTGTCCCCGGCGCAGATCGCGTTGTTCATCTCCGCGAGGAAGCGCGGGTCCACCCGGTTGTCCGCATCGACGATGCACACATAGCGGGGGTCCCGGCCGCCGTCCAACAGGCGGTCGAACGCCTCGCCGAGCGCCTGCGGCTTGCCCCGGCCGCCGGAATCCGTGCGCAGCACCCGGGCCCCGAGCTGCCGCGCGATCTCGTCCGTGCGGTCGGTGCTGCCGTCCGAGATGACGTAGACCTCGTAGAGGGATCGGGGGTAGTCCTGGTGGAGGAGGCTCAGCACCGCGTTGTGGACGACGCGCTCCTCGTTGCGGGCCGGGATCAGGCACAGGAACCGGATCTGCGGAGGATGCGGCGGGAACGTCCGCGGCTGCCTGAGAGCGGCCGCGGCGTAGAAGAGGGTCGGGCCCACGTACAGGCCGAACACGGCCACGAAGTCGAGGTAGTAGAGCCAGGAGACGTCGAGCGGCCGCCCCAGCGCGTGGTGGAGGAACACCAGTCCCGCGGCCAGGGTCAGGCCGCTGCCTCCCAGCACGGCGATCGCTGCGGGCGGCATCCGTACCGACGCGGCAAAGTCCCTCAGAGCGCGGCCCATCGTTTCATACCCGCCGTGAGGCGCCACGCGCCCCCTTCTTTTTTCCCGCAAACGGTCCCGGCGCTCCTGGCGTGCACGCGCAGGAATCATCGCGCGCACCCAAGAACCTGCGTACCCGGTCGCGCGTGCGTCTCAGCGGAGATGGCGCCAGCAGGCCCCCGGCGCGCAGGGCGGTCTGCGCCTCCGTGAAGGAACGCGCCGGCCGCGCCTTGAACACGGGGAGCGCGCCTGTGCGTGCGAGGCCCGCGGTGCCGACTCCAGGGGCGTAGGAGCGCCCGGAAGGCGGAGGGGACGATGAAGATCGGGCAGGTGCTACAGGATCCAGAGGTCCGGACGGAGCTCGCCGCGTGGATGGACGGCCGGCTGAGCCGGCGCGATCTGTTGCGCCGGCTGGGGATCCTCGGGGTCGGCGTCTCGTCGGCGTCGGCGCTGCTCGCCGCTTTTGGAGACTCCGGCGTGGCGGCCGCGGCGGGCCAGCAGTTCAAGGGCCAGACGCTCGTCGTCACGAGCTACGGGGGCACCTGGCAGCAGTTCATGGAAGACGAGCACATCCCGCCCTTCGAAGCGCTGACCGGGGCGAAGGTCGAGCTCGCGATCGGCCTGGCCAAGGACTGGTTCGCCAAGATGCGCGCGGCCGGCAAGGCCAACCCGCCGTACGATGTCTTCGTGGCGAACGAGACCTACCTCGCACAGCTCCGCCTGGAGGGCTACTTCGCGCCGCTGCCGGCCGACAAGGTCCCCAACCTCGCGTTCGTGCCCAAGGAGCTCCGCCAGCCTCGCGACGTCGGCGTGCTGGGCTTGGTCGGGGCGCTCGGCATCACCTATCGGACGGACAAGGTGCAGGCTCCGCCGACGTCGTGGCTGGACCTCCCCAAGTACGGGAACAAGACGACGATCTTTACGATCGGAAACTCCGGCGAACCCCAGCACGTGATGAAGATGGCGCAGATCCTCACCGGGAACTACAAGAACTGGAAGCCGGCCGTCCAGTGGATCGGCAAGAACCTCTGCGCCGCCCGGCAGGTCGACTTCAGCGGCACCGAGCAGACGATGCTGACGCAAGGCGAGACGTACGTCGGCCTGATCGACGCCCCGGACTGGGCGCTGCTCAAGGCCAAGGGCCTCCCCGTCGAGTGGGTCCTCCCCAAGGAGGGCTACTGCGGCATGTTCGAGCAGGACATGAACGTGACCGCGGGGAGCAGGGTCAAGGACCTGGCCTACGCGTTCGTCAACTACTGGCTGAGCCCCCCGATCCAGCAGAAGTGGGCCGAGAAGTTCTACTGGACGCCGGCCAACAGCCATGTGAAGATCTCGAGCGACCTCGCCAAGCTGATCCCGGTGACGCCGCAGCAGCTCGGGCGGATCCCGCGCTGGGACTACGTCTGGCTCAATACCTCCGGCGCCCGCGAGGGGATGACGGAGGCGTGGAATCACGAGGTGACCGGCCACTGCTGATGCGCCGTGGCGGTGGTTTGGGGGCAGCGTCTTCCACGGCCGCTGACCGACGCGAGCGGGGCGGCGGGGTCGGACTCCGGCGAGATGGCGAGCCTTAGGCTGCAGGGACTGACGAAGCGATTTGGCGACGTCGTCGCCGTCCACGAGCTGACGCTGGAGGTCCCGTCCGGTGAGCTGGTCGCGCTCCTGGGCCCCTCCGGGTGCGGGAAGACCACCACGCTGCGCATGGTCGCCGGCTTCGACGTGCCGACGCGCGGGCGCATCGTGCTGGGCGACCGCGACATCACCGCGGATCCGCCCGAGCGGCGCGACTGCGGCATGGTGTTCCAGCACTACGCGCTGTTCCCGCATCTCACCGTCGAGCAGAACGTGGCCTTCGGCCTGGAGATGCGCGGCCTCCGCCGTCCGGACGTCGAGCGGCGCGTCGGGGAGATCCTGGAGCGCGTGGGGCTCGGCGGGCTCGGGCGGCGCTATCCCCGGCAGCTTTCCGGGGGGCAGCAGCAGCGCACGGCGCTCGCGCGGGCACTCGTGATCAGCCCCCGCGTGCTGCTGCTGGACGAACCCCTGGCCAACCTCGACGCCAAGCTGCGGGAGGAGATGCGCTTCTACATCCGCTCGCTGCAGCGAGAGTTCCACATCACGACCCTCTACGTCACCCACGATCAGGCGGAGGCGCTGGTCCTGGCGGACCGCGTCGCCGTGCTGATGAACGGCAGGCTCCAGCAGGTCGGCGCTCCGGAGGAGATCTACCACCGGCCGCGGACGCCCGCGGTCGCCGCGTTCATCGGGCTGACGAACCTGCTCCCCGGCCGGGTGACGGGCCGATCCGGGGAGCGGCTCGTCCTCGAGACGCCGGCCGGGACGGTGCGCGCCGCCGGCGCGCCGGATCTGCGGGAGGGGATGGAGGCGATGCTGAGCGTCCGGCCCGAGCACATCGAGCTCGACCGGCCGGGGGAGCCAGCGTCCCGGGACGGGGTGAACCGCCTGCGGGGGGTCGTTCAGGAGCGCACCTTTCTCGGCAGCCTGATCGACTTCCGGGTAGACGTGGGCGGCGGCGTCCTGCTGCGCGTGCAGGGCCGCGGCGGCGCGCCCCAGCGGGTCGGGGAGCAGGTGAGCGTATCGTTCGACACGACGGCCGCCTGGGCGCTCCCCAGGCGCGAGGGGTAGGCGTGTCGGTCGCGGAGGCCACGGTAGCGCCGGCCCGCCCGGCGGGCCGGGTGTCCGGGCGGCACCTGTTGATCCTCCCGGCCCTGGCCGTGCTGGTCGTCTTCTTCGTCGCCCCGTACCTCAACCTGCTCCTGATCAGCGTGATGACCCCGAGCCCTCGCGCGGCCTACCTGCGCGTCCTGACCCTCGACAACTACGCGCGGCTCGTGCGCGATCCGTTCACCTGGAGCGTCGTCTGGCATACGATGTGGCTCGGGATGGCGACGACCGCGCTCAGCCTGGTGCTCGCCTACCCGCTCGCGTACCACCTGGCCCGCTCGCCGCGGGGCGCTCGCGGGGCGCTGATGGTCCTGGTGATCTCCCCGCTGCTCGTCGGCGTGCTGATCCGCACCTACGGATGGATGATCCTGCTGCAGGACACGGGCCTGATCAACCAGCTCCTCCGCGCGCTCGGCCTCAGGACGGTGCCCCTCATGTACAACAACCTCGGGGTGCTGATCGGCCTGACCCACGTCTTCATCCCGTTCATGGTGCTCTCGATCGCCGGCACCATCCAGGGCGTCGACCCGGAGCTCGAGCTGGCCGCGCGCTCGCTCGGCGCCGGGGCCTGGCGGGCCTTCTGGCGCGTCACGTTCCCGCTCAGCCTGCCGGGGGTCATCGCCGGGACGGTCCTCGTGTTTGTCCTGACCGTGAGCTCGTACGTGATCCCGTCCCTCTTGGGCGGGTTCACGGTCCTTACCATCCCCATCCTGGTGGTCCGCACGATCACCGAGCTGTTCAACTGGCCCGGGGGCAGCGCGCTGGCGATCCTGTTCTTCGCGATCACGCTGGGCGCGCTCTGGGTGTACCTCCGGCTGGCCGGCCGGACCGGCCGGACGACGTAGCGGTCGGCGATGCTGAGGCGCGGTGAGCGGGTGTGGCTGAACGCGGCGGTGGCGCTGGTCTACGCCTTCCTGCTGGCGCCGATCGTGATCGTCGTGCTGGCCGCGCTCAACGCCGGCGCCTACCTGCGGTTCCCCCCCGAAGGCCTCTCGCTGCGGTGGTTTGTGGCGTTTGCCCAGAGCCGCTCCTTCACGCGTTCCCTCGCGTTCAGCCTGAAGCTCGCGGCCACCGCGACGGTCCTCTCGACGGTCCTCGGGACGATGGCGAGCCTGTGGCTCGTGCGCTTCGGGGGTCGCCTGCGGACCACGCTGCGCATCCTCCTGACCGCGCCGCTCGCCGTGCCCGGGATCCTCACCGGGATCGCGCTCCTGATCTTCTTCTACGCGCTGGGGTGGGGCAAGACGGGGTTCGGGGGGCTCGTCATCGGCCACACGCTGATCTGCATCCCCTACGTCTTCCTGATCACGAGCGCCGTCCTGGTGCGGTTCGATCAGAGCCTGGAGGAGGCGGCCCGGAACCTCGGCGCGAGCCCGTTCGCCACGTTCCGGCGGGTGACGCTCCCCCTCATCAAGGGAGGCGTCATCTCCGGCGCGATCTTCGCCTTCGTGACGAGCTACGACGAGTTCAACATCTCGCTGCTCCTCAGCGGCGTGGGGAACACGCCGCTGCCGATCCAGCTCTTCGACTACCTGCGGTTCTCCTTCGATCCCACCGCGGCCGTCGCGGGCACGATCAGCATCGCGATGGCCGTGGTGGTCGTGCTCCTCACGCAGCGGCTCGTGGGGCTGGAGTCGCTCTACATGGGAGGCGGGTAGGGGCTGCCCGGCGGCCGGCCTGGGTCCGTGGGCGGGAGGGGGCGACGTCATGGCGGCAGGGACACGACGGACGCGCGCCGTGGGATTCATCACGATCGGCCAGTCACCGCGGCCCGATATCCTCGGGGAGTTCGAGCGCACGCTCGGGGAGTGCCGGTTTGTGCAGGCGGGCGCCCTCGACGACCTGAGCGACGGAGCCGTGGAGGAGCTCGCCCCGCAGGGCGGCGAGGCGGTGCTCGTGAGCCGGCTCCGCTCCGGCCGCGAGGTGCGCCTGGCGCACCGGCACATCGAGCCGCGGGTGCAGGCGTGTCTCGACCGTCTCGCGGAGGAGGGGGTCGATCTCGCGGTCCTGCTCTGCACCGGGGACTTCCCCTCGCTCCGGCCACGAGGCACGCTGCTGCGGCCGGAGCGGGTGGTGCGCCACGTCGCTGCCGCTGTGCTCGACGGTATCCGGACGCGGCCGCGCGAGGAGATGCGCCTCGGGGTCCTGGTGCCGGACGCGGCCCAGGTGGCCGGCGCCGAGGCGCGGTGGCGGGCGCTGGCCCCCGCGGTCGCCGCCCCGGCGTCCCCCTATGCGGACACGGACGGCCCCGAGGCCGCGGCGCGCGCGCTGCGGGCCGCCGGCGCCGACCTCATCGTGATGGACTGCATGGGGTACACCCGCGCGACGCAGCGGGCGGTGAGCCGCGCGAGCGGCGTCCCCGCTGTGCTCGCGGCCGGCGCCGTGGCCCTGGTGATCCGGGAGCTCTTGGAGGGCAGGGGAGATGCGGACCGCGGCTGAGTACCGGGCGAGCCTGCGGGATGGCCGCGTCGTGTACTTTCACGGCGAGCGGGTCCCCGACGTCACCGTCCATCCCGTGCTCCGTGTCGCCGTGGACCACGCCGCCCTCGACTACGAGATGGCCGAGGATCCGCGCTACCGGGCCCTCGCCGTCGTCCCGCGGCCGGGGGGCGGCGAGATGAGCCGGTACTTCGCGCTCCCGCGCGGCGCCGACGATCTGGTGCGGCGGATGGAGCTGATCGAGACGGCCACGCGCCTCGGCCGGACGATCGTGCCCCTCATCAAGGAGATCGGCACCGACGCGCTGCTTGCTCTGCACCTGGTTGCGCACGAGATGGACGAGCGGATGGGGACGCGCTATCTGGAGCGGGTCCGGGCCTTCCACGCGCACTGCCGGGACGGCGACCTCGCGATGGCGGTCGCCCAGACCGACGTGAAGGGAGACCGGGGCGCCGGTCCCTCCGAGCAGGCGCACCCGGATTACTACGTGCGGATCGTCGAGGAGCGCCCGGACGGCATCGTCGTGCGCGGCGCCAAGGTCCACACGTCGGTGAGCATGAACGCGAACGAGCTGATCGTGCTGCCGACGCGCGCGCTCGGCGAGCGGGACCGCGCCTACGCCGTCGCGTTTGCGGTCCCGGTCGCGACCCCCGGCGTCAGCTTGGTCGTGAGCCCGTACGGGGGCCATCCGACTTCGGCGCTGGAGCACCCGCTCTCGTCCCGCCATCGCATGATGGAGTCGCTCACGGTGTTCGACGACGTCTTCGTGCCGCGCGAGCGTGTGTTCCTGCAGGGCGAGTGGGAGTACGCTGGAGCTCTGGCACGCACGTTCGTCGAGTACCACCGGTTCACCGCGGTCTCCTACAAGCTGCCGCTCGTGGATCTCCTCGCGGGCTGCGGCCAGCTCGTCGCCGAGTACAACGGGATTGCGGGCGCCGCGCACGTGCGGGACAAGATCACCTGGTTGGCTGCGTACGCGCAGACGCTGCGGGCGCTCGTGCGGATGGCGGCGCACGACTGCCGCTGCGACCGGCTGGACCTCGCGGTGCCCGATGTCGCCACGGTCAACATCGCCAAGCTCTACTTCGCGAGCCAGTTTCACCAGGCCGTCGCGTACGTGCAGGAGTTGGCCGGCGGCCTGCTCGTGACCGCGCCCGGGGAGGCGGATTGGGAGAGCCCGGCGACGCGCCCGTTCCTCGAGCGGTACCTGGGCGGCAAGGGGGTCACCGCGGAGGCCCGGCTGCGGCTCCTCCACCTGATCAGCGACGTGACCACGTCGGCCCTCGGCGGATACCACGCGGTGCTGGCGATCCACGCCGAAGGGTCGATCGAGGCGGAGAAGCTCACGATCTACCGCACGGCGCCCCTCGCCCGCTACGCGACGCTCGCGAAGGAGATGGCCGGCATCAGCGACTGAGCGCCATCCGGCGGTGCCCGCCGCGGCGCATCGAGGATGGGCAGCGCGCCGTCGCCGCAGGCGCCCGGACAGCACGCCCTCCCCGTGCCCCCCGGGGCGCGGCGTTCCGGGGGGTGCCGCATGGTCGTTACGCGCCCAAGGGGCCCCCTCTTCGAGGCCCTGCTGTCCGGGCGGCGCGCGCCGACACGGGCAAGGGCGCTAGTGGAGACCCAGCACGCGGGCGGCGTCCGGCACGATCGCAAAGAACATCAGGATGCCGAGCGTGAGCGGCACTGTGGCGATGAAGACCATGGTCAGCCGCTCGAACTTCAGGTTCATGTAGTACGCGCCGATCAGGGTGGCCTTCACGAGCGCGCAGATGAGCAGGATCGTCACGCGCAGGGCCGCGGGGAAGCGGAACACGAGCACGGTGACGGCCTCGACCGCGGTCACGAAGAGGAGCACGAAGAACGCCATCAGATAGATCCGGGTGATGGATGCCCGCTGCGCCTCAGCCATCTCGCCCCCCTGCCGGTTCGCGCCGTCCGACGTGCCCGCTACAACAGGTAGATCGACGACCAGATGAAGACCCACACCAGGTCCACGAAGCCCCAGTATAGCCCCGCGACCTCGAGCCCTTCGTCCGTCGACAGTCCCTTCGCGACTCGCACGGCCATCGCCCACAAGTAGACGACGCCGCCCACGACGTGAAGGCCGTGCAGGCCCGTGATGACGAAGAACGTGAAGCTGAAGGCCGGCACGCCCCAGGGGTTCCCGTCGAGGCGCGCGCCCTCCCTGATGAAGTGCGTCCACTCGAAGCCCTGCAGCCCGGCGAACACCGCCCCGGCGACGATCGTCGCCGCCAGAAACCAGAGCGCCTGCCGGCGCAGCCCCTGGCGGAGCGTGTAGACCGACAACGCCATCGCCAGGCTGCTGCAGATCAGGATCGCGGTCATCGCGGCGGCGAGCTGGATGTTCATGATCTCGGCCCGGTTCGGCCAACTCGGCAGGCCGAGCCGTACCACCCACAGCCCGATCAGCAGCCCGGCGAACGTGAGGGCGTCCGAGACGAGGAACAGCCACATCATCAGCTTGGGCCAGCCGACGTCGAACGGCGACCGCCCGCCGCCCCACCGATCGGCCAGGGTCTGCTGCTGTTCCCGCGCGTCCACCGCCGCCATCAGCGCCTCCCGATGCTCTCTGTCATGAGTCCGGCGACAGCTCCAGTCGTGGGGGCGGGGCGTGCCCTCCGCCCCCAGCCGACGCGATCGTCGGTCGGGAATCCGGTCCTCGGAGGAGAGCGAAGGACAGGCCCCACACCCCGTACCTGGCACGGACCTCCCGCGCCGCCGTCCTAGTGCAGCGTCGCGCCATTTCGACGAGGCCCCGCGGCGGATCCGTCTCGCGGCACCCCTGTCAGACTTCGGAGAGCACGCACTAGAGCCAGAAGAGGAGCGCAAACAGGTACAGCCACAGCGCATCCATGAAGTGCCAGTACAGGGCGCACACCGCGAGGCCGGTGTGCGCGGCCGGTGTGTACCGGTTCCGGTGCGCCCGGACGATCACGACCGCGAGCGCCACGAGCCCCCCGAGGAGGTGCAGGCCGTGCGCCCCCGTCAGCAGGTAGAAGAACGAGCTGTGCGGGTTGCTCGCCAGGTAGACGCCCTGGGCGGCGAGCTGCCGCCACGCGGCGAGCTGGCCGATCACGAACGCCGCGCCGAGGCCGGCCGTCCAGCCCAGCCCGTGGCGCGCCCCGGCCGGGTCCGCCCGGACGAGGCGCGCGCGGGCCCATTCGAACGTCCCGCTGCTCGCCAGCAGGACCGCGGTGTTGAGCCAGAGGACGGCGGGCAGCGCGATCGGCGTCCAGCCGGCCTCCTGCCGGCGAGCCAGGTAGGCCGTCGTGAACGCGACGAAGAGCATCGCGACCGCCGCCAGCACCGCGCCGACGGCGATGAAGGCGGTGAGCGGGGCGACCACGGGCGACTCGGGCCCCCGCGGCCGGGCGCCGTCGCCGCCGTACCCCCGTCCCGGCGCGCCGGGGCCGCGGCGCGGCCGTGCCGCCGGTTTCTCCTTGAGAAGCTCGGTGGGCATCGCGAGCGCCTGCCCCTCCGGGCCTACTCGCCTTCGCCGCCGGCGGGCGCCCCGGCCGGGACCGCCGGCATCGTCTGGGGGATGTAGTCCTCCGCCGCGCCGGGCACCGAGTAGTCGTAGGGCCACCGGTACACCACGGGCTCCTCGGGCCCCCAGTTGCCGTGCGGGGGCGGGGAGTCGGCCTGCCACTCGAGCGTGTTGGCGTGCCAGGGGTTGCGCTCCGCCCGCGGCCCCCGGACGAGGCTGTAGAAGACGTTGACGATGAACACGATCTGCGCCGCGCCCAGCACGAAGGCGCTGATCGAGATGAAGACGTCGATCGGCGGCGCCTTGGCCAGGAACGGATAGAAGCTCTCCGAGTACAGCCGGCGGCTGTTTCCCATCGTGCCCAGGAAGTGCATCGGGAAGAACGTCGCGTAGATCCCGAGGAACGTCGCGACGAAGTGGATCTTGCCGAGCGTCTCGTTCATCATGCGCCCGAACATCTTGGGGAACCAGTAGTACGTGCCGGCGAAGATCGAGAACAGCGCCGCGCTCGCCATCACGAAGTGGAAGTGCGCGATCACGAAGTAGGTGTCGTGCAGATAGATGTCCACGGGGGCCGACGCCAGGAAGATGCCGCTGAGCCCGCCGGTGACGAACAGCGAGACAAACCCGATCGCGAACAGCATCGCGGTCGTGAAGTGGATCCGCGCCTGCCACAACGTCGTGCACCAGTTGAACGTCTTGATCGCCGACGGGATCGCGATGATCATCGTCGCGGCCATGAACGCGCCGCCCAGCAGCGGGTGCATGCCGCTGACGAACATGTGGTGGCCCCAGACGAGGAAGCTGAGGAATCCGATCGCCGCGAGCGAGAGCACCATCGCCTTGTAGCCGAAGATCGGCTTGCGGGCAAACGTGGAGATCACGTCCGAGACGATCCCCATCGGGGTCAGGATGAGGATGTAGACCTCCGGGTGCCCGAAGAACCAGAAGAGGTGCTGCCAGAGGAGGGCGTCGCCGCTGCGGTCCCGGACGAGCTGCCCGCCGACCAGGAGGCCCGGGGGCACGAAGAAACTCGTGCCGGCGGTGCGGTCGAGGATCAGCATCCCGAGGGCGGCCATCAGGACCGGGAACGAGAGCAGCGCCAGGATGGCCGTGATGAAGATCCCCCAGATCGTGAGGGGGAGCCGTCCCATCGAGAGGCCGCGCGCGCGCATGTTGATGATCGTCGTCAGGAAGTTCAGGCCGCCGAAGAGCGACGAGATGAGCACGAACAGGATCGCGATCGCCCACAGCGTCTGCCCCCACTGCGCACCGGTCGAGAGCTTGGCGACCGCGGCGAGCGGGGCGTACGAGGTCCACCCGTTGCCCGCGGGGCCGTCCGGCGCGAAGAAGGAAGCCAGGATCGTGAGCACCCCCGGCACGAGCGTCCAGAACGACATCATGTTGAGGAACGGGTACGCCATGTCCCGGGCGCCGATCATCAGCGGGATCAGGAAGTTCCCGAACGCGCCCGTGAGGATCACGGTGAGGAAGAAGAAAATCATCACCGTGCCGTGCATCGTCGCGGCCTGGAGGTACTGTGCGGGGTCGAGGACGCCCTGCTCCGGCCAGCCGAGGTGCCGGCGCATCAGCATCGCGAGCGACCCGCCGACCAGGCCCATGAACATCGTGGTCCAGAAGTACTGCTTGCCGATCGTCTTATGGTCGAGGCTGAAGATGTAGTGGCGGATGAAGCTCTCGTCGTGTGCTTCGTGCGCCGCCGCTGCTTCGCGCACCGCTACCGCACCCATCGATACCGCTCCTCCGTGTGAGGGCCTGCGCCTACGGCTTCTGCTGCGACCGCAGCCACGCGTCGAACGCGGCCTGCGACTCCACCGTCACGTTGCCGCGCATCGTGTAGTGCCCGGCGCCGCAGAGCTGCGCGCAGGCGATCTGATATGTACCCGTCCGGTCCGGGGTGAACCAGATCGTGACCGTCCGGCCGGGCACGGCGTCCTGCTTGACGCGGAAGTTCGGCAGGAAGAAGCTGTGAATCACGTCCACCGCGGTGATGCGAACGGCGACCGGCCGGTTCACCACCAGGTGCAGGTCGTTCGTGGTGACGACGTTCTGCTTGTTGACCGGATCGCTGGGATCCTCGCCGAAGAGGTTGCTGGTGGAGCGGAACTTCGGATCGGTCCGGCCGAACCTGCCGTCCGGAGCCGGGTAGCGGACGTGCCAGTCGAACTGCCTCGCCACGACCTCCACGACCTGCGCGTTTCGCGGGGGCGCGCTGTAGACGTGCGCCCAGACGACCTCGCTCAGGATCGCCAGGACGACGAGGCCGAACGCGGGCACGAGCGTCCACGTCAGCTCGGCGCCGAGGTGCTCGTGCCAGTGCGCCGCCCGTCTCTCCCCGTGTGCGCCGTAACGGATCAGCGCGATGCCGAGGAACGCGTGCACGGCCACGAACGCGATCGCCGTGGCGATGAGGATCGCGTTGAAGATCTGGTCGGTGATGACGCCCTGCCTCGACGCAAGCGGCGGCAGCCACCAGATGCGGGCGGCCACGACGAACGAGACGAAGCCGGCGGCCAGGATGAACAGGATGAGCACCCCCATCCATGTCCCGGCGCGCCGCTCGTCCGGGCGTCGCTCCAGCGCGCTCATCTCAAACCGGCCTCCATCGCGGAATACGTCGCCCCTCGGGCATGCGTTCGCCACCTCCAGCCATTCTGCTGACTTCGTGCTCAGCGGCGGCGATCCCTACATTACGCTACCGCACGGCGCGGATCGTGTGAAGCGCTGCCCGCGCCACGCCACCTGCGCGGCCCCGCGACAGGCCGCGCGGGCCGCGAGACGCTCATCCAGCCACGGGGCACGGTGGGTCAGGTACGGTGTCCATGCGTCCGACAGACGGGGTTGTCGGGCGCGTAGGATGCCGCACCCGGTGAGGCCGGGGAAGGGGGGATCGGCCCGGAGCGGGCGTTTCGACGCGGCGCCTTCTGCCCGGTCGTCGCTGCAAACTGAAGGAAGACCGCATCGGCCGAGAGCGGAGGGCAGGCCCCGCCCAGCAACCGTACTATCTGTCGCCTGGCCTTTACAAGGGGCCGTCGTCGCCGCTCAAATCTAGCAAACATATGTTCGTATTCACGGCCCGAGAACAATTCTCGTTTCCGCCTCGTGACTGCGGTAATGTACCTGCGAACACCGAGAGGAGAAGCGGGGGTGGCAGCGGAATCCTACGCCACCACTCATCCGTAAGCGCGTAGGTTCTGGCACGGGGCGACCCGTGCGCCAGACGACTCACTCGCTGGGGGAGGGGAGCCTATGAGGAGAAGGAACACGCCGGCGCTTGGCAGGGCACTCGGGCTGGCCGCGATCGTGTGTCTCGTTGCGACGCTCGTCGTGCTCGGCGCTCTGCCGCGCGGCCTGGCCCAGAGCAAGACCCTTTACGTGGGGATCACCCTGCCGCTCACCGGCGCGGACGCCGAGGACGCGGAGCTCATCAAGGACGGCGCGCTGCTCGCGATCGAGCAGCAGAACGCGAAGGGCGGGGTGGCCGGCTACAAGATCGAGCCGATCATCCTGGACAACGGCACCGCGACGGCCGGGCAGTACGATCCGGCGCAGGCCGCGACCAACATCCGGAAGCTCGTCGCGAACGTCGGCGTCGTCGCCAACATCGGCCCGCAGATGAGCGGCTCCGGCAAGGCGATGTCGCCCATCCTGAGCGAGGCGGACCTCGCCACGATCACGCCCAGCTCGACCAACCCGGACATCACGGACCCGAAGTTCGCCTCCCAGTACCGGCCCAACGGCAAGGCGGTTTACTTCCGCACCGTGACGACGGACGCGTACCAGGGCCCCAACATGGCCAACTTCATGGCGGAGAAGCTCCGGGTGAAGTCCGTCTACGTGCTGGATGACTCGGGCGCGTACGGCGTCGGGATGGCCGACGCGTTCCAGAAGCGCGCCGGCGTGAAGGGCATGAAAGTCCTCGGCCGCGATCAGCTCAACCCCAAGGAAGCCGACTACACGACCGTGCTGACCAAGATCAAGGGCCTCAATCCCGACGCGATCTACTACGGCGGCGTGGCCCAGGCGGGCGTGAAGCTGGCCAAGCAGGCGTACGACGTCGTCCCGAAGCTCATCAAGGCCGGTGGCGACGGCGTGCAGGGGGCGTCCTTCCTCAAGGCCGGGTTCCCGGCGGTCGATGGATGGTACTCGACGATCGCCGGGCCGCACGTCACGGAGGATCCCAAGGCCCAGGCGATCGTGCAGGCGTTCAAGAAGCGGTGGGGCAAGAACCCGGACGACTACTCGATCACCGCGTACGACGCCGCGCTCGTGATCATGGACGCGATCAAGCGGGTCGCCGCGAGCGGCAAGCCGGTCGACCGGCACAGCGTGCGCGACGCGATCCAGACCACGCACCTCATGACGGTCCAGGGCCTGATCTCGTTCGACGAGAACGGCGACATCAAGAACCGTGTGGTCAGCGTCTTCCAGTACCGGCACAACAAGGAGTTTCCCGACGACGACATCCTGCACCAGATCAAGTACATTGGGATTGCGCCCCAGGACTGAGGACAGCGACGTGCGGGGGCATGCGCGGATGGAGCGAGCCGTAAGGTGGCTCGCTCCATCGCCGTCTCCCCGCCCTTGTGCCTGAGGGGGCGGGCGATGACGTTCCACGACATCCTCCTCCAGCAGGTGATCAACGGCCTGAGCCTCGGCGCGATGTACTCGCTGCTCGCGCTGGGATTCACGATGGTGTACGGCATCATCGAGCTCATCAACTTCGCGCACTTCAACGTCTTCATGGTGGGCTCGTTCATCGCGATGTTCGTGCTGGAAGGGATCGGTCTGCGCGGCCAGGCCCGGGTCCTCACCGGGGTGCCGCTCGTCAACGCGCTCGTCCTGGCGTTCGGGATCACCATGCTCGTCTCCGGCCTGATCGGCGTCGCGATCGAGCGGACGGCGCTGCGCCCGATGCGGCACGTCAAAGGGACGGCCGCGATGATCACCACGATCGGCATCTCCTACATCCTGTTCAACGTTATCCTGTTGACCGTGGGGGCGCAGGCGCAGAACTACCCCAACCCGCTGCCGGCGGGCACGTGGCATCTCGGCGGGGCCGTGCTGCGGCTGCGCGAGGTGCTCCTCTGGGTGGTGTCGCTGGCGCTCATGGCCGCGCTGCACGTGTTCGTCCGCCGGACCAAGATGGGCAAGGCGATGCGGGCGACCGCGCAGGACCAGGAGGCGGCCCGGATGATGGGCGTGGAGGTCGACCAGGTCGTCATGCTGACGTTCTTCATCGGCTCCGCGCTGGCGGGGGCGGCTGGGCTCATCTTCGGCCTCTACTACAATTACACGAGCTTCCTGATCGGGTACCAGGCCGGCCTGCGCGCCTTCACCGCCGCGGTGCTCGGCGGGATCGGCAACATCGTGGGGGCGATGCTGGGCGGGCTCGTCATCGGCCTCATCGAGTCGGTGGGCGGGCAGCTCCTGGCCGTCCGCTGGACCGACGTGATCATCTTCTCGATCCTGATCGCCGTGCTGGTGTTCCGCCCGGCCGGGCTCCTCGGGCTGTCCACGCCGCAGAGGTCGTGAGGCGCCGCGATGGCTGACGTGACACCGACCCCGGCCGCCGACGTCGATGCCGGCGCGGCCGCGGCGCGCGCGGGCGCGCCCTGGGTCGCGCAGCTCGGGGCTCGTCTCCTGGGCCCTATCCAGTGGGTCCCGGCCGCGGCGCGCGCGCGGGTGGGCGCTGGGGCCGCGCTTGCGGCCGCGCTGCTGTTCCCGGCGGTCGTCAGGAACGGCGGGGATATCGATGCGATGGCCAACGCGTTGGCGTTTGCGATCCTCGCGCTGGGGCTCAACATCGTCGTGGGCTTCGCGGGGCTGCTCGACCTCGGCTACGCGGCGTTCTTCGCGATCGGGGCGTATACGTACGGGATCGTGGCCTCGGGGCAGGTGCACCCGCTGTGGAGCCCCCTCTGGGAGCCGCTCCGCTGGCTCGGGCTCGTCGGCCGCTTCCACATCGCGGGCGCGCCCGACACCGTGCAGATGCACTTTTCCTTCTGGCTCATGCTCCCCGGGGCCGCGCTCGTCGCCGCGTTCTTCGGCATCCTCTTCGGCGCCCCCACGCTGCGCCTCAAGGGCGACTACCTCGCGATCGTGACCCTGGGGTTCGGCGAGATCGTGCCGATCGTCGTGCGCAACACCCCGACGCTGACCAACGGCGCGATGGGGCTCAACGGGGTGATCTCGCCGCAGATCTTTGGGTACCGGTTCGGGGTGAACGCGCTCCCCTTCTACTACCTCGGCGTGGTGATGATCGCGCTGCTGATCTTCATCAGCTACCGGCTCAAGGATTCCCGGATCGGGCGCGCGTGGATGGCGATCCGGGAAGACGAGATCGCGGCCGGGGCGATGGGCGTCAACCGGACGCGGCTGAAGCTGCTCGCCTTTGCCGTCGGCGCCGCGTTCGCCGGGGCCACCGGCACGTACTACGTGGCCAAGCTGCAGACCGCGACCCCGGAGATGTTCATGTTCCCCGTCTCGGTGATGATCCTCGTGATGATCGTCCTGGGCGGGACGGGGAACCCGGCGGGCGTCGTCGTCGGCGCGCTCATCCTGCAGCTCCTGCAGTCCTGGTTCCTGCAGGACGTCACGCAGTGGACCCACGCGCTCGGCCGGCTCGTCGGCAGCCCATGGCTGCAGCGGGTGGAGCTCGTGCAGTCGATCGAGCTGATCTTCGGCATCATCCTCGTGGTGATGATGCTGTTTCGTCGGGAGGGCCTCATCCCCGCGACCCGGACGACGGCCGCGCTCTCGCTCGCCGAGCAGGCGGCCCAGCCGTCGCGCGGCGGGATCGGCGTGACGCTCAGCGGCATCCGGAAGGTCGAGCTGCCCGTGGGGACGCCGCTGCTGGAGACGCGCGGGCTCACCAAGCGGTTCGGCGGCATCACCGCGGTCAGGGACGTGGACCTCGTGGTCCAGCCGCACACGATCGTGGGGCTGATCGGGCCGAACGGGTCCGGCAAGACGACGTTCTTCAACCTCGTCACCGGCCTGGACGTCCCGGACGGCGGCCGTGTGTTCTTCATGGGGCGGGACATCACCGGGCGGCCCGCGCACGAGATCGTCGAACGCGGGATCGCCCGCACGTTCCAGACCCTGCGTCTCTTCAACAATATGACCGTCCTGGAGAACGTCCTCGTGGGCATGCACGCCCGCACCCGGGCGAGCGCGGTCGGCGCGGTCGTGCGTCCGCCGTCCGTGCGCGCCGAGGAGGCGGCCGCCCGGGAGTGGGCGCTGGAGGTCCTGCGGATCTTCGGCAACCGGCTCCTCCCGCGCGTCAATCACCTCGCGAGCAGCCTCTCCTACGCCAACCGGAGGCGGCTGGAGATCGCCCGCGCCGTCGCCTCGCGGCCACAGCTCCTGCTGCTCGACGAGCCCACGGCAGGCATGAATCCGGCGGAGACGATGGAGCTCGCCGACCAGATCCGCAGCCTCAAGGAGATGGGGCTCACGGTGCTCCTCATCGAGCACAAGCTGGGCGTCGTCAACGACATCTCCGACCGGGTCGCGGTGCTGGACTACGGCGAGAAGATCGCGGAGGGCCGGGCGGAAGAGGTGCAGCGCAACGATGACGTCATCCGCGCGTATCTTGGACGGACGTCCGCTGCTCGAGTTTAGGGACGTCGACACCTACTACGGTGAGCTCCACGTCCTCAAGCGGGTGCACTACGAGATCCGCGCCGGGGAGATCGTCTGCCTGCTGGGGGGCAACGCCTCAGGCAAGTCCACGACGATGAAGACCGTGCTGGGGATCGTGCGTCCGACTCGGGGCACGGTCCTGTACCGCGGCGAGCCGATCAACCATCTCTCGACCTCCGAGCGGGTCCGCCGCGGGATCGCGCCGGTCCCCGAGGCGCGCCGGCTGTTCCCCAGGATGACCGTGTACGAGAACCTCGAGATGGGCGCGTTCACGCGGACGGATCCGGCCTCGATCCAGGAGGATCTGGAGCGGGTCTACAGCCTCTTCCCGCGCGTCAAGGAGCGGCGCGGGCAGCTCGCGGGGACGCTCAGCGGCGGCGAGCAGCAGATGGTCGCGATCGGGCGGGCACTCATGGCCCGGCCGTCCCTGTTGTGCATGGACGAGCCTTCGATGGGGCTCTCGCCGGCGTTCGTGGAGCAGGTCTTCGATATCATCCAGGAGATCAACCGCCAGGGCACGACGATCTTCGTGGTCGAGCAGAACGCCAATATGGCGCTGTCGATCGCCACACGCGGCTACGTCCTCCAGGCCGGCCAGGTGGTGCTCTCCGGGACGGCGCGGGAGTTGCGGGAGAACGAGATGATTCGGCACGCGTACCTGGGGGAGATCAAGACCGCCTGATCGGGACCCTGCCGTGAGAGGAGCGCTGCGGGCCAGGGGAGAATAGTAGTAAGAACGGAGGACGCGATCGGGCAAGGGCCTTATCTCTCCTCGAGGATAAGGCTTTTTTCGCGGGTGTCGATACGATGGGCGGGCGCTTCCGGGATGTCACGGATGAGATCCGCCGCCGGGTGAACATCCTGGAGGTGGTTTCGCCGCACGTCACGCTGCGCCGGGCCGGGCGCAGCTACAAGGGCCTGTGCCCCTTCCACTCCGAGAAGACGCCCTCGTTCACCGTCGATCCCGAGCGGGGATTCTTCTACTGCTTCGGGTGCCACGCCGGCGGCGACGTCTTCGACTTCGCGATGCGGATCGGCTCGCTGCCCTTCAAGGACGCGCTCGCGGAGCTGGCGGACCGGGCCGGGGTACGCCTTCCGCAGACGCCGGCGGAGGAGCATCGCGCCGGCGAGCGAGAGCGCCTGCTGCGCGCGGTGGCGGACGCCGCGGCGTGGTTCCGCTCGCAGCTTGAGGGTCGCGACGGGGCGACCGCGCGGCAGTACCTCGCCTCGCGGGGGGTCGACCACGGGACGCAGGAGGCGTTCCGGCTCGGGTACGCGCCCCCGGGCTGGGATCGTCTCGGGCCCGCCCTTCGGGGCCGCGGCTTCGAGGCGTCGGTGCTCGAGCAGGCGGGGCTCATCGTGCCCCGGCCGGGCGGCGATGGGTACTACGACGCGCTGCGCGACCGCGTCGTGTTCCCGATCCACGACCTGCAGGGCCGGCCGGTCGCGTTCGGGGGCCGGGCCCTCGGCGACGGCACGCCCAAGTACCTCAACACGCGCGAGACGTCGCTGTTCACGAAGGGCAAGACGCTGTACGCGCTCGATGCGGCCCGCCAGGCGATCCGCGAGACCGGCCAGGCCGTAGTAGTAGAAGGGTACATGGACGCGCTCTCGTGTCACCAGTTCGGCGTCCGGAACGCCGTCGCGTCCCTGGGCACCGCCCTGACGCTGGACCAGGTGCTGCTGCTGAAGCGGTTCGCGTCCAGCGCCGTGCTGGTGTACGACGCGGACGCCGCCGGCGTGGATGCGGCCGAGCGGGGCATCGAGATCTTCGACCAGGCTGAGCTTCCGGTGTACGTGGCGGTGCTGCCGGGCGGGGCCGATCCCGATGCGTTCCTCCGGGAGCATGGTGCCGCGGCATTCCGGCAGCGCCTTTCCGGGGCGCTGCCGATCTTCGAGTACCGGCTGGCGATGGCCGAGCGCCGGCACGATCGGCGGACGGTGGAAGGAAAGGTTGGAATAGTTGACGAAATGGAGTCGTTGATCACTAAGGTGTCGAATCCCGTGCGCCAGGCCGAGTATGTGCGCGTGCTGGCGGAGCGCCTCGGCGTGCGGGAGGACGCGGTCCGGGGCCAGCTCCGGCGGGTCGGCGGGAGAGGCCGGCCCGGACGGTCCACGGGGATCGAGGTCAGACCTGTGCCCGAGGCCACGGCGCGGGCGCGGGCCGAGGAGCTGCTGCTGCACCTCCTCGTGGCCGACGTCGAGGTTCGGCGCGCGTTTCGGGACGCCGTCGAGCCGGACGCATTTCGGGATCCCGGGCACCGGGCCCTGGCTGAGGCGCTCCTGGCCGCAGAGGCGCAGGGCGCGGACGCCAACCGGTTACGTGAGCGGCTGCAGGACGAGACGGCGGTCTCGCTCCTGAGCCGATTTTTGATTGCCGAGCCGCCGGTGCGGGGCGACCCGCGGCGGGTCGCCGAAGGCTGCGTGCAGCAGATCCGGCTGTGCGACCTGGACGAGCGGATCGAGCGGCTGCTCGAGGCCCTTACCGAGGCCGTGCAGCGGCAGGATGACACGCGCCGGGATGCGCTGGCGGCCGAGTTGATGCGAGCCCGAAGAGAAAAGGACCGGGTCAGGGAGTTGAAGGTCGGTGTCTAAGCCCCGGAGAGCACACATCACCCCGGACGCGGAGGCGGCGTCCTCCAAGCGGAGGGCCGAGGCGGAGAAGCTGCTCGGAACCCTCCCGGCCGAGGTGCGTCAGCTCGTCGAGCAGGGCCGCCGGCGTGGGTACGTGACCTACGACGAGCTCCAGGAAGCGGTCCCCGAGGTCGAGCACAACCTCGACGAGTACGATCGCATCTATGGCATGCTCACGGATCTCGATGTCAAGGTCGTCGATGATCCGAAGCAGGCGGAGAAGGCCGGCGAGGACGAAGAGGCGGAGCCGGTCGAGCTGGAGCCGCTCGAGGGCATCAGCATCGACGACCCGGTCCGCATGTATCTCAAGGAGATCGGGAAGGTCCCGCTGCTGACGTCCGCCGAGGAGATCAAGCTCGCCAAGCGGATGGAGCGGGGGGACGAGGAGGCCAAGCGCCGCCTGATCGAAGCCAACCTGCGCCTGGTCGTCAGCATCGCCAAGAAATACGTCGGCCGCGGCATGCTGTTCCTCGACCTGATCCAGGAGGGCAACCTGGGCCTCATCCGGGCGGTCGAGAAGTTCGATTGGCGCAAGGGGTACAAGTTCAGCACGTACGCCACCTGGTGGATCCGGCAGGCGATCACGCGCGCGCTGGCCGATCAGGCGCGCACGATCCGCATCCCGGTGCACATGGTGGAGACGATCAACAAGCTGATCCGGGTCTCCCGCCAGCTCCTGCAGGAGCTGGGCCGGGAGCCGACGCCGGAGGAGATCGGCCAGGCCCTCAAGATGCCGACCGAGCGTGTGCGCGAGATCATCAAGATCGCGCAGGAGCCGATCTCGCTCGAGACGCCGATCGGTGAGGAGGAGGACAGCCACCTGGGCGACTTCATCGAGGACCAGGACGCGCTCGCCCCGGCGGAGGCCGCGTCGTTCACGATGCTCAAGGAGCAGCTGGAGGGCGTGCTGGATACGCTCACGCCGCGCGAGCGGAAGGTCCTCAAGCTGCGCTTCGGCCTGGACGACGGCCGGCCGCGGACGCTCGAGGAGGTCGGCCGCGAGTTCGGGGTGACCCGCGAGCGCATCCGGCAGATCGAGGCCAAGGCGCTGCGCAAGCTTCGCCATCCCAGCCGGAGCAAGCGGCTGAAGGACTTCATCGAGTAGATCGCCGCATCGGGGGACGAGGGGACCGTCCCGTCCGCGGCTTCGACGATGCCGTCGCCGCGGATGCCCGGCGCGCCTGCGACCTGATCTGCCGGGCCTCGCCCGTTGCGGCGTCGAAGGGGCCGCTTCGGGAAGCTCCCTCTCGCCCTTCGGTCCACGGCTGGGCGGGGCCTCCTGCGGCCGTGGACGCCGCGCAGGAGGGCTCCGAGCATGCGCCGAGAGTGAGGTGAGCCCGCCCGTGCACGTGCTCCGCTTCCGGCCAGACGCGCTGCGCGCGCTGGGAGCGCGCGTCTTCGCGGCGCTGGGGACGCCCGAGGACATCGCGGATCTGGTCGCCGGGTCTCTCGTCGACGCGAACCTCGCGGGGCACGACTCGCACGGCGTGCTGCGCATCCCGCAGTACGTCCGGCAGGCGCGCGCCGGGGAGATCGTGGTGGCGGCCCGGCCGCGCGTCCTGCAGGCCCGGCACGCCACCGCGCTCCTGAGCGGCGAGTGGGGCTTCGGCCAGCCGGCCGGGCAAGCGGCGATCGCGGAAGCGGTGCAGCGCTGCCGGGAGTACGGGATCGGAGCTGCGGGCCTCGTGCGGTGCAACCACCTCGGCCGCGTCGGAGAGTACGTGGAGCGCGCAGCCGCCTCGGGCTGCGCCGCGGTGGTCCTGGTGGGGGGCCTTGGGCGCGCCGCGGTCCCGCACGGCGGACGCGAGCCGGTGCTGGGCACGAACCCGATCGCGATCGGGTTTCCTGTTGAAGGAGAGCCTCCGGCCCTCCTGGACTTCGCCACGACCGCGGTCGCCGCGGGCAAGATCATGGCCGCCCGCGCGGCGCGCAAGCCCCTCCCGCCCGGCTGCATCGTGGACGGCCAGGGACGGCCGAGCACGGATCCGGAGGACTACTTCAACGGCGGCGCCCTGCTGCCGTTCGCCGGCCACAAGGGGTACTCGCTCTCGGTCCTGATCGAGCTGCTGGGCCAGGCGCTGACCGGCGGAGACCGGCTGGGCCAGACCGCGGACGAGCGGCACCGGCACCGGCTGTCCGGCGCGCTGTTCTGCGCCATCGATGCGGGGGTGTTCCGGCCGTCCGACGAGGCGCGCGCGGCGGCGCGGCGCGTCGTCGATCGCCTGCGCTCCGTGCCGCCTGCCCCCGGCGTCGACCGCGTGCTCACGCCGGGCGAGCCCGAGGCGGAGGCCCGGCGGGCGCGCGCCGCCGCCGGCATCGAGGTGGCCGAGGATACCTGGGATGCGATCGTGGCGGCCGCGGAGACCGCCGGCCTCTCGCCGCGCGACCTGCCGCACCCCGTGGCCACCACGTAACCACGATCGCCGGTGCGGCGCGCCGAGCGGATGCGAGGGGTCTGCCCCGAGGGATCGAGCCGGTAGATGGCCGCGGGCCGGGCGGGCGGTCAGCCGCAGACGGCCCGGAACACCCGCAGGAAGTTCAGCCCGAGCAGCTTCCGCAGCTCCTCTTCCGTGAAGCCGCGCTCCGCGAGCGCGACGGTGAGGTTCGGCCAGTCGCCGAAGTTCTCGTACCCGCGCAGCCGGTGATCGTTGGTGAGCCGGTGCTCCGCCAGCCGGAAGCCGGCCCAGTCGAAGGTGGCCGGGTCGTGCCGTGGCATCCCGGCCGGATACTCCACCAGCGACTCGGTCCCCGGGCCGGGGCCCGCCTTGTCCGTGCCGATGCCGACGTGGTCGATCCCGCAGACGTTGACCAGGTGCTCGACGTGGTCGGCGAAGGCGTCGAGCGATACCTCGCGCTCGGCGGAGATGAACCCGGCGATGACCACGACGCCAAAGAACCCGCCGCGATCCGCGATCGCCTTGGCGAGCTCGTCGCTCTTGCCCCGATCGTGGTAGCAGACCGCCTTGCTGCACGAGTGGGAGACGACGATCGGAGCGGTCGAGACCTCCAGCGCGTCCCACCCGACGCGCTCGCTGCAGTGGCTGACGTCGACGAGGATGCCGAACTCGTTGAGGCAGCGCACCACCTCGCGGCCGAAGTGCGAGAGGCCGCCCTGGTAGGCCTCGGTGCAGCCATCGCCCACGAGGTTGCGCAGGTTGTAGGTCAACTGGACCATCCGGACGCCCAGGTTGTGGAAGTACTCGATCCGATCGAGGCTGTCCGCAAACGGCGTCGTGTTCTGAAAGTCGATGACGAGCCCGTGCGTGCGCTCCCGGTGGACCCGCTCGATGTCGGCCGCGCGCCGGACGATGGTGAGCTCGCCCTCGAGCGCGTCCACCACCCCGTACGCCCTCGCGATCTGCTCGCTGGCCCGCTCGAACGCGCCGCTGAGCTGATGGGATCCGGAGAACGTGCCGCACGCGACCGTCACCCCGGACCGGCGCCACAGGTCGAGGTACTGCCGACGAGCCTCGGGGGAGCGCCGGAGCTCGCGCGCGGCCATCGCGGCCATGCGCGGGGCGATCTCGTCCCGCGCCACAGCGCCCCGCCGGACGCACTCGGCCAGCGCCGCCCGCATCCGGTCGGTGAACAGGAACCCGCTGATCGCCGGGGGCTGCTGGGCGTCGATCACCAGCGCCTCGCTGTGAAGCCGCCGCGCCTCCTCCGGGGTCAAAGTGGGCCTCCGCCGCGTCAGCATGCGCATCCTCCGCCGGCGAGCGGGCGTCCCGAAAGCGCCCCGGGGCCGCGGCGCGGCCACGCCGGAGGCCCAAGCAGCCCGCCTCGCGTGTGATCGGGATGGAGAAGGGTTCTGGCCGCCGGCGGAGGCTTCCTGCCGCCGCGCGGAGGCGCCGTGCCCGCCCGCGTGGAACTCTGGGGCGCGATGGATCCGGTGGAGGCGTTTCGAACGCTCGACCTGCGGGTGGGGCGGGTCCGGCAGGCCGAGGTGCACGATCGGGCCCGGAAGCCGGCCTACCGGCTCTGGATCGACTTCGGCCCGCTCGGGGTCAAGACATCGAGCGCGCAGCTCACGGAGCTGTACCGGCCCGAGGACCTCGTGGGTCGCCGGGTGGTGGCCGCGATGAATCTCGGCACCCGTTCCATCGCCGGGTTCCCCTCCGAGGTGCTCGTCCTCGGCGTGCCGGACGAGCGGGGCCGGGTGGTGCTGCTCGCCCCAGAGCGGGAGGTGCCGCTCGGAGGCAAGGTCTTTTGATGTCCCGTCACACCACGCGGTGCACGACCTCGCCTTCCGCGATGTAGCGCACGACGTTCTCCGCGCAGAGGTCGAGCCCGCGCGCGAGCGCCTCGGGCGTCGTGCCCGCCGTGTGCGGGGTGAGCACCACGTTCGGGAGGCGGAGCAGCGGGTTCCCCGGGGCGACGGGCTCCGAGACGAACACGTCGAGGCCGGCCCCCCCGAGCGCCCCCGACGCGAGAGCGTCGACGAGCGCCGCCTCGTCCACGAGATCGCCGCGCGCCGTGTTGAGGAAGATCGCGCCGGGCTTCATCCGGGCGAACTGCGCGGCGCCCAGCAACCCCCGCGTCTGCGGGCTCGAGCGCAGGTGGAGCGAGACCACGTCCGACTGCGCCAGCAGCGCGTCCAGGGTAGGAACGTAGGTGAACCCGGCCGCCCGCGCCTTGCCCGTGTCGGGGTGCAGCGTCCACGCGATCACCCGCATGCCGATCGCACGCCCCAGCTCCGCGAAGCGCGTGCCGATCGCGCCGGTGCCGACGATCCCGAGGGTCTTGCCCAGGCACTGCACCAGCGCGCCGCGCTCCCACCGCCCCCGTCTCACCGCGGCATCCAGCGCCGGGAGCCGCCGCGCCACCGCGAGGAGCAGCGCCAGGCAGTGTTCCGCGATCGCGTCGGTCGCCGTGTTGGGCGTGCTCGAGACGGCGATCCCCAACCGGCGGGCGGCGGCGAGGTCGATGTTGTCGACGCCGGTCCCCCACACGGCCAGGTGCCTGAGCGAGCCGGCCGCGGCTTCCAGCACGCGCGCCGGGAACTTCGTGGAGCCGCGGATGTTCACCGCGGTATGCGCGCCGCCGAGCCGCTGGATCAGGTCGTCCTCCGAGGAGGGGAGGGACGCATAGACGACCGTCTCTCCCGCCTCGCGCAGGCGCTCCAGGGCCGCGCTGCCCGAGATCACGGGCGGGCTATCGTCCGGGACGACGATCCGCGGCATCGTGGTCCCTGTTACTCGGACGCCGCACCGGGCAAAAACTCAGAGTGTGGCCGCCGCGACACCTCGACCGTACGCGGGCCCGGCGCAGCGCCCGCAACCCATCGTCTTTGGGATGATGTTGTTCATCGCCTCGGAGACGATGTTCTTCGCGGGGCTGTTCGGGACCTACTTTACCCTCCGGACCTCGGCCGCCCCCTGGCCGGGGCACGGCATCGCCCTCAGCATGCCGGAGCCGATCGCCATGACGGTCCTGCTGTTGCTCTCCAGCGTGCCGGCGCACGGGGCCGCGCTCGCGCTTCGCCGGCACGACTACGAGGCGGTGCAGCGGCGGCTGCTCCTGACGGTCCTGCTCGGGGTCCTCTTCCTCGCGCTGAAGGTAGACGACTGGAGGACCGCCGGGTTCACGATCGCCTCCCACGTGTACGGATCGATCTTCTTCGCGCTGACCGGGTTCCACGCGCTGCACATGCTGGTGGGGCTGCTCCTGCTGGGCGGTGTGGCGGTCAAGGTCTCCCTGGGCGCGTACCGGGGCGGGCCGGAGGCCGAGGCGGGACCGGAGGCTGCCGTGTACTACTGGCACTTCGTCGATGCGGTGTGGATCGGCGTCTTCAGCACGATCTACCTGATCCGCTAGGCCAGCCGGGCCGGCGATGATCGATGGCGTTGGTGCGCGCCTGCCTCGTCGCACTCGGCCTCGCGTCGGCGGCTGGCCTCCTGTTGCTCGTGCGCCCGCACCGCGCATCGGGCGCGGTCCCGCCGCGGTCCCAGGCGCAGGCGGTGGAGCGCGGCCGCGCGCTCTTCGACCGGTTCTGCGCGTCCTGCCACGGATCGGGCGGGTTGGGGACCAGCCAGGGCCCGCCGCTTCTCGGGGTCGGCGCCGCCGCGGTGGACTTCATGCTCTCCACCGGGCGGATGCCGCTCGCCGTCGCGACCCAGCAGCCGACGGTCCAGCGCCAGACGGCGAGGTTCTCGCGCGCGGAGATCGACGCGCTCGTCGCCTACGTCACGTCGCTCTACCCCGGGGGGCCGCCCGTCCCCCGGGTGCACCCCGAGCGGGGCGACCTGGTGCGCGGGAATCGCCTCTTCACGAGCAACTGCGCGCCCTGCCATAGCGCGGCCGCGGTCGGCGACGCGGTCGGCGGCGGCGCGGTCGCCCCCTCCCTCCGGCAGTCCACCGCCACGCAGATCGCGGAGGCCGTGCGGGTCGGCCCCGGCGTGATGCCCCGGTTCGGCCCCGAGGCGCTCGACCAGCACGACCTCGACTCGCTCGTCCGGTACCTGCTGGCGCTGCGTACCCTCCCCAACCCCGGCGGGCTGGGCCTCGGCTTCGTCGGCCCGGTGGCCGAGGGGTTCGTGGCGTGGATCGCCGGGCTCGGGCTCATCGTGCTTGCGATCCGGTGGATCGGGACGACGACGTGACGCCGGACACGCCGTACCGGCGTGGTGGTGCTCGATGATCGGACGCGCACTGGCAGGGCTCCTTCGCCTTCCCGGAGCGGTGCTCTGGATGTTGCTGCGGGCGCTCGCGGCCGCCGTCCGGGCGGTGGCCGCGATCCTGACGCTCGGAGACATCGTCCGGCAGGAGCGGCCCGGTCCGGCTTCCCGCGAGGCGGCGCCGGCCCCGCCCGCGCCGGACGCAAGGGCCTCCGCTCTCGTCGCCGGCGCGCTCCTCGTGTCGATCGCCGCCACGATCGCGTTCGGCGCGGCCTACGCGCTCGGCGCGCAGACGCAGCTCCTGGCCGGGACGTCGGGGGTCTCGCTGGCGGCGCTGGCCGTGGCGTTCATCGTCTGGGGACAGCGGTTGCTGCAGCAGGAGCAGATCACGGAGGAGCGGGCGCCCGAGCCGTCGCCCGAGGAGGCGAGGAGGGGGGCCGAGGAGGCGCTCGCGCGCGGCGAGCGGGAGATCAGCCGGAGGGGAGCCCTCGGCTGGCTGCTCGCCGGCGCCCTCGGGTCGCTGGGGATCGCGGCGCTGTTTCCTGTGCGGTCTCTTGGCCCCGGCCCGGACCGGCTGCTGTTCCACACGAAGTGGCGCGCGGGCGCGCCGCTCGTCGGCATCGATGGCAAGCCGATCCGCGCCGCCGACCTGCTGATCGGATCCGTGGCGACGGTGTTCCCCGAGGGCTACGTGGGGGATCCCTCCTCGCAGGCGCTGCTGATCCGCGTGGAGCCGGGCCTCCTCGAACTGCCTCCCGCGCAACTGGCCGGGGCACCGCAGGGCTTCGTCGCCTACTCCAAGATCTGCACGCACGCCGGCTGCCCGGTCGGGCTGTACCGGGCCCGGACCCACGAGCTCGTGTGCCCGTGTCACCAGTCCACGTTCGACGTGCTGGCGGGGGCCAGGCCCGTGTTCGGCCCGGCCACCCGGCCGCTCCCGCAGCTCCCGCTGCGCCTCGGCGCGGACGGGCGCCTCCGGGCTCTCGGCGACTTCACGGAGCCCGTCGGCCCCGGATTCTGGGGCATGCCGTGATCGGTCACCTCGTGCTCTGGCTCGACGACCGGCTGGGTGCCGCCTCGTTCCTCCGCAAGGCGATGCGCAAGGCCTTCCCGGATCATTGGGCATTCATGCTGGGCGAAGTCGCGCTGTACTCGTACCTCGCGCTCCTGGGGAGCGGCATCTATCTTACGTTCTTCTACACGGCCTCGGGCGACCACATCGTCTACCACGGGACCTACCGGCCGCTCGACGGGGTACCGATGTCAGAGGCGTACGCCTCGATCCTGCGGATCTCGTTCGACGTGCCGGCGGGGCTGCTCATCCGGCAGTTCCATCACTGGGCGGCGCTCGTCTTTGCCGCCGCGATCTCGGTCCACCTGTTGCGGATCTTCTTCACCGGGGCGTTCCGCCGGCCGCGGGAGATCAACTGGCTGATCGGGGTGACCCTGCTCCTGCTGGCGATGGCGATCGGCTTCACCGGGTACTCGCTGCCGGACGACCTGCTGTCCGGGACCGGGCTCCGCATCGCGTACTCGATCCTGCTCTCCATCCCGGTCGTGGGAACCTGGAGCGCGTTCCTGCTCTTCGGGGGCGTGTACCCGGGGGCCGACATCCTCCGGCGGTTCCTCATCCTGCACATCTTCCTGCTCCAGGCGCTCATCGCCGCGTTGATCGGGGTGCATCTGTTCCTCATCTGGCACCAGAAGCACACGCAGTTCCGCGGACCCGGTCGCACCGAGCGCAACGTCGTAGGGTCCCCGCTGTGGCCGAACTATACGATGAAGTCGATCGGGCTGGCCCTCGTGATCTTCTCGGTCCTCGCGCTCCTCGGCGGCCTGGCGCAGATCAACCCGGTCTGGCTCTACGGACCGTACGAGGCGTGGCAGGCCAGTTCGCCGGCGCAGCCCGACTGGTACCTCGGCTGGGCGGAAGGGGCGCTCCGGCTGTGGCCGGCCTGGGAGATCCGCCTCTTCGGCCGCCTGGTCGCGAACCCGTTCTTCCCCTCCGTGCTGTTCCCGGTCGTGTTCTTCCTCGTCCTCTACCTCTGGCCGTGGATCGAGCGGTGGATCACCGGTGATGCGCGCCCGCACCACCTGCTCGACCGCGCCCGCGACTGTCCCTGGCGGAGCGCGGTCGGCGCGTGGGCGGTGGCCTTTGGCATCGCGCTCACGCTCGCGGGGAGCAACGACGTGATCGCCAATCTCCTCGGCGTCCCGGTGGAGATCGTCACGGTGTATTTCCGCGTCATGCTGGGGATCGCGCCGATCCTCGCGGCGGTGCTGACCTACTTCGTCTGCCACGGGCTCCAGGAGAGGGACCGCCAGCCGGAGCGGCGGCGGATCCGGGCGATCGTCCGGGTCAACGCGCGCGGGGGATACGAGGAGGAGACGCTCCCCACGCCGGACAGCCCGGCGCCGGAGCCCGGGGGCGGTGAATCGGGGACGGGGTCGTAGGATGGCGCATCCCGCCGTCACCCTGACCTGCGCGGTGGCGCTCGCCCTCTACCTGTGGGGGCTGCGGCGGGTCTCGCGTCGGCGGGCCGCTCCGCGCGGCCGGGTCCTCTGCTTCGCGCTCGGCGTCGCGGTGGCGGCCGCCGCGCTCGGGGATCCGATCGATGCGTACGCGGATGCCTGGTTCGTCTGGCACATGGTCCAGCACCTGCTGCTGGCGCTCGTCTCCGCCCCGCTCCTCCTGCTGGGAGCGCCGCTGCTGCTCGCCCGGCAGGCCGCGCCGCCCTGGCTGCGGCGACCGCTGGACCGCGCGCTGCGGGGGCGGGTCGTCGGCGCGCTCACGTTTCCGGTGGTCTCGTGGGCGCTCTTCGTCGCCGTGATGTGGGGCTCCCACTACTCCGGGCTGTACGAGGTTGCGCTCGAGCATCCCCTCGCGCACGCGCTGGAGCACGCGCTGTACCTCACCTCCGCGCTCCTCTTTTGGCTCCCCGTGGTGGGGATCGAGCCCTCGCGGTGGCGCCTCGGGCATGCGCCGCGGCTGCTCTACCTCTTCCTGGCGGCCGGCCAGAACGCGTTTCTCGGCGCCTCCCTCTACGAGTCCGGCCGGGTGCTGTACCCGCACTACGCCGAGCAGCACCCGGCGCAGGGGGCCGCGCTCGCCGACCAGCAGTTCGGCGGCGAGGCGATGTGGATCGTGGGGAGTCTCGTCACCCTCGTCGCCGTGCTCCTCGTCGTGGCGGCGTGGATGCGGCACGAGGAGCGGGTGGCGCGCCGCCGCGAAGCGGTCGAGGACGCGGCGGCCGGTCGCGCGCCTGCCGGCGGCTAGCGGCAACCTCTCCGCTCCCCGGCAAGCCCAAGGGCGGGAGACCGGCCAAGCGGGCCGCGGCGTGGATGCTGTGGAGACACGAACAAGAACCTCACGGGACGCGCGAAGCTGTGGCTCCGGCTCCGCACCTTAGCCGGCCATCATGGGTCGCGCGGCGGACGCCACGTCCTCCACGGCGGCTCGCGCCGAACGGCTCCGGACCGCGGCCGCGCCTGGGCTGCTGCCTCAGCGCTCGATCGCCCGGCTTTCCCGCATGAGGCCGATGATCGCGGCGACGCCGAGGAGCGCGCCCGGCAGGGCGAGCCACCAGCCGTAGATGAGCCCCACCGAGAACAGCGCGATCCCGGCGGCGAGCATGACCGGGTAGCTGCTCGACGTGGGGAACGCTCCCACGCGCTGGCCGGCCAGTTGCTCCGGCCGGCTCTCGGGCTGGTCCGCGGGGAGGGCGGCGCCGCGGGCGTGCCGCGCGACGTAGACGCCGGCGGCCCCGAGGCTCACGCCCATCAGCCCGAGCAGGGCGGTGCCGGCGGCTTCGTGCGACACGAACCAGTAGCCGAGGGCGACCGCGATCCCGAACGCCGCCGAGCTGAGGAACATCCGGCCGCCGGTCCGCACGGCGCTCACCCGGCGCGGGCGCGCGCCTGGCCGCCCGGCGTCCCCTGAGGCATCCGCATGTCGAAGGCCGGTCGATCCGACCGGATCGGCGGGAGGGCGTGGAAGTTGCGCTCCGGCGGCGGGGACGACGTGGCCCACTCCAGCGTGCCGCCGCCCCAGGGGTCGTCCCCGGCCGGCGCCCCGCGTGACCACGAGACCACGAGGTTCCACATCGTGAGGGCGATGCCCAGGGCCAGCACGCCGGCGCCGGCCGTGGATGTGAGGTTGAGCTCCGGCCACCCCGGCAGCGGCAGGTACGTGACGACGCGGCGGGGCATCCCGAGGAGGCCCACGAGGAACAGCGGGATGAACGTGATGTTGTATCCCACAAATGTGAGCCAGAACGAGAGCATGCCCAGGCGCTCGCTCAGCAGACGCCCGGTGATCTTGGGGAACCAGAAGTACAGCGCGGCCAGGAGGGCGAACATGCTGCCCCCCGCGAGCGTGTAGTGGAAGTGGGTGACGAGGAAGTAGGTGTCCTCCACATGGTAGTCGAGCGGCGGGGAGGCGACCATCACCCCGGTGACCCCGCCGAGCAGGAAGTTCAGCATGAAGCCGATGGCGAACAGCATCGCGGTCGGGAACACCAGCGCGCCCTGCCACATCGTGCCGATCCAGTTGAAGTACTTGATGCCGGTCGGCACCGCGATCAGGAACGACATGATCGAGAAGAACGGGTTGTTGACCGCCCCGGTCGTGAACATGTGATGCGCCCACACGCCCATCGAGAGGCCCGCGATCGCGAACGAGGCGAGCACCATCCCGAGGTAGCCGAACACTGGCCGGCGCGAGAACGTCGAGACGACCTGGGTCACCACGCCGAAGTACGGCAGGATCATCACGTACACCTCGGGGTGGCCGAAGAACCAGAAGACATGCTGGTACAGGATCGCGCTGCCCCCGTGCGAGGCATCGAAGAAGTGGCCGCCCAGGCGCCGGTCGATGAACAGCTCGGCCATCGCGACCGCGAGGGGCGGGAAGGCCATGAGGATGATGAGGGACGTGACGATGATGTTCCACACGAACACGGGCAACCGCATCATCGTCATGCCGGGGGCGCGGAACAGCATCACGGTCGTGAGGAAGTTGATCGCCGTCATGATCGACGAGGCGCTGATCATCAGCACGCCCATGATCCAGAGGTCGACGCCGGGGCCCGGCGTGTTCTCGAAGTCGGACAGCGGGGCGTACATCGTCCACCCCGCGGCGGCGGCGCCGGTGCTGAGGAGGAGCCCGCTGAAGATCGTCAGCCCGCCGGCCAGCAGCAGCCAGTAGGTGAGCGCGTTCATCCGGGGGAACGCCAGGTCCGCGGCCCCGATGTGGAGAGGCAGGAGGTAGTTCGCCAGGCCGAGCGCGAACGGGGCGATGACGAGGAAGATCATGGCCGTTCCGTGCAGGGTGAAGAGCTGGTTGTAGGCCTGGCGCTCGACGATGTGGAGGCCGGGCTGGGCGAGCTGCGCGCGCATCACGAGCGCGATCGCGCCGGCCACGAGGAAGAACCCCAGCGTGGTGGCCATGTACAGGATGCCGATGTGCTTGTGGTCGGTGGTCACAAGCCAGTCCAGGACCCCGGCCCGGCGCGCCGGGCGCCGGGGTTCTGCGGCGGCGGGGGCGACGACGGCGGTCACGGCGCGGTGTACCGCACGCGCTGGTGGACGACGCGCGGGCCCTGCTCGATCCAGCGGTCGAATTGCGCGGGCGGCACGGCTCTCAGCCAGAACCGCATGCGCGTGTGGTCGAAGCCACAGAACTCGACGCACTCGCCCAGGTACTCGCCCGGGCGCCGGATCTCCAGATCGAACCGCTGGACGAGACCCGGCGTCGCATCGCGCTTGTACAGGAAGCTCGGGATGTAGAACGCGTGCACGACGTCCGTGGAGGTGAGTACGATCCGCACCGTCCGCCCGACCGGCACCATCGCGATCGGCGGATAGTCGGGCGTCCCGGCGACGGTGATGCCGGTGCCCGGGTAGTCGAATAGCCACGACCACTTGAACGCGGTGACGTTGATGGTGACATCCGGCCGCGGCGCCACGCGATCGACGTGTATCTCGGTGCCGTAGGTGAGGGCAAACAGGAAGGCGACGATGCCCACCGGGACGGCCGTGTACATGATCTCGACCGGGATATTGTCCCGGTACTGCGGAGGCAGCCCGTCGCTGCGCCTGCGGTACCGGACGATGCACCAGAGGATCAGGCCGTAGACGGCGCCGGCGACCCCCGCAGCAGAGAGGAAGAAGACGGCCCAGAGGTGGGCGATCCGCTGTCCCTGGACCGTGGCCGCGCCGGGAAGAGGGGACGCGCACCCGGACAGCCCCAGCCCGGCAACCGCCAGGAGCGGCGCGGACGCATAGCGCCGGCACACCACGCCGGCGCGCCGGACCCAGCCGGGATCCATACGCATCGGTCGGAGTTGTCGCCTCCGTAGGGCATTGTGTCCCGCTCCCGCCGCGTCCAAACGGCGGCCGGTTTGGCGGCAAGCGGCCGCGGGAGAAAACAAGTAACGAGCACGGGCACGCCCGCCGGCGCGTCGCACGGGCGGCGGCGCGGGAGGGCGAGGAGGGGCGCGATGGCACGAGGGAGCGCGAGAAGGACCGCGGGGAGGACACGAGGCCGGGCGAGCGCGGCGCAGCGCAGGGCCGGGGCGAGCGGCGCGCGGGGAAAGGGGGCGCGGGGCCGGACCCGAGGCCGGGCCGCCGCGACGCGGACACAGAGCGCAGGGGCGAGGGGCCGGGCCGGCGCCGCGCGCGCCGGGACGACCTCGCGGCGGACACAGCGGGCCGCGGCGGCTGAGTCGGCCGGCGCGGGTCAGTCGAAGACCACGACCGATCACGAGACGATCCGCCGCTAGGTGGAGGACCGCGGCGGCCGGCCGGCGACCGTCCGCGGGGCGCAAGGGGCCCGCGCCAGCGAGGCCGGGGTGCTCCGGATCGACTTCCCGGGGGACGGCGACGATCGCCTGCAGGCGATCTCGTGGGAGGAGTTCTTCCGGAAGTTTGACGGGAAGCGCTTGGCCTTCCTCTACCAGGACACGACGCGGGCCGGCGAGCAGGGCCGGTTCTTCAAGCTCGTGAGGTGCGGTCCAGCGGGGCGGCAGGGCCGTCGGCGCGTGCTACCGTCCTGAGGCGCCGGTCGCGCAAGGGCAGTCCGAGAGCAGCTCCGGTGGGGCCGCCGGGTGAGCCTGTGCTTCCCGGTGTGCTGTTGCGCTGCGCTCGCGGCAGTGGGAAAGCGTGGGGGGCGCTCAGGCAGCCCCCCACGCCCTGCCTGCCACGAAACCGCCGCCAGGCTGCCCTCGCCACTCGCCGCGAGGCCCTCCGCGTCTCTTTCGTGACGTGACAGCACGCCTCACCGCGGTGCGGCCGCGTGCGCGGCCGCGCCGGCCGCCGGCCCGATGAGCGGCCAGATCTTCTGCGCCGCCTCCCGCTCCTGCTCGTACAACCTCTGCGCGAGCTGCGCGGTCTCCTGATCCCCCATCGCGCTCGCGTACGACCCCAGCGCGGTGTACATCGCCATCTCGAAGTGCTCGGTCGCGTAGCCCTTCATGAGGTTCTCGGTTTGCTTATCGTACTCGTCGTGGGCGCTGCGGAATGCGTCTCCCATCTTGCCCATGATCTGGTTGAGGAACCCCTTGGCCGTCGAAGGCTGCCGGCCCATCGTCCGGATGCGGGCCTCGAGGCTTTCGCACTGCTGCTGGGTCTCGCGCTGATGCTGTTCGAAGAGCGACCGGATGCTGGGGTCCTGGCTTTCGTGCGCCATGTCCCCGAGCATGCCAACGAGCGTCTTCTCGACTGCCCACGCGTCGTCCAGGTACCGGCCGAGCCGCTCGGCCGCGTTCTCTGCCATGGGAAGATCCTCCCCGTGCGGGTGTGTGCACTGAGAATCTACCCACCGCCCGCGCGGCCCCAAACCTGGAAGCGCTCGCGGACCCGCGGCTCGGCGGTCAGGCGCGCGGCGACCCAGACGGCGGCCAGCATCAGGGCGGCCGTAACCGCGTACACCGGCGCGATGCCGAGGGACTGGGCCGCGACCGCGGCGCACAGGGGCGCGACGATGCCGCGGACGCCCGCCACGGTGAGGTAGACCGCCTGATACGTCGCCCCCCGCCCGCGGCCGAGGTCCATCATGGCCATGATCACGACCATGTCGACGCCGGTGAGCGCCACCGCATCGTTTGCCTGGCTGAGGACCAGGGCCCACGGGGTCCGGACCACGAACGCGGCCAGGTAGGTGAGCGGAGTCAGCATCCCGAGCGCGTACACGGTCCGCACTGTGCGCAGGCTCGACTGCCGGTCCAAGACGCGCCCCCAGTAGACGCTCACGAAGAGCCCTGCGACGCTCGCGGCCGCCCCGGCGACGCCGACCTGGATCGCGCTCGCGTGCAGGACGTCGACCCACATCAGCGGGTTGACCGGCTGCTGAAGCCAGACGCCGAGCCCGAAGAGGGACGACGCCACGAGCAGCGTGCGAAACGCGGGGTCCTCGCGGAGCAGCGACGGCAGCATGCGCAGCGCGCTCGGGTCGACGCGCCCCAGATCCGCCGGAGGCGTCGGCCCGATCCGCCTCTGGCACAGGGAAGCGCCCATGCCGAGCACGGCGGCGATGGGAAACACGATTCGATAGCCCAGGGAGTCGACCAGGTGTCCGGCGACCGGGGCCAGGCCGATCGGCAGCATCGAACCCATCATGCGGATGATGCCGAGGGCGCGACCTCGCTCCTCGCGCGGGTACACGGCCTCGGCGACTGCGGTGTAGGCGGGCTGCGCGATGGCACTTGCCAGGCTGCCCGCCACCAGAATCCCGACGAGCGGCCACGCGGAGTGGATGAACGGCGCCAGCACGAACAAGCCTCTCGCCACGAAGCCGGGCCAGACGACGAAGGCAAGGGGAGATCGCCCGTGGATGCGCCGCGTGCACCACATCGACGGCAGCATGAGGGCGGCGCCTGCCGACGACGTGAGCGCTAACTGGAGCGGCGTGGCATGGAGGTCCCGCCGCAGGACCAGCCCCGTGAACGGCGGCGCCAGGCTATTGAACGCCGACAGCGTCACCGCCACGGCGATCTCGATCTGGACGATCCGGCGCACCGGGGGGCTCAGCGCGTCCAGCGGTGCGGTGACGACGCGAGCGAGGCGACCAGCCACGTGGGCGATCGCGGCGGGGACAGACATCGATCGGGATATCGGGCGTCAGGGTTCGTGCATTAGGCGTTCGTGAGGCGTTCGTGCAAATCGACGTCCTCCGTTTGGTCGTTTGATCCCGCCTCCGCCGGACCCTGCGTCTCGACGTCGTGCGATGCGACGACGGGCGCGTCCTCCCCGGTACTATTCCCCGCGCGGGGACGAATTAGCCGCCGGGACACCGTGCGCAGCCGGCATCTGGCGGCGACGATGGCAGGGGAGAGGGATCTGCCGAAGCGGGCGTGGGTCCCGGCCTCGCCGCCGCCGTGCCCCCTGAGGGCGGAGCGGGACCGCCGAACTGCGGCGACGGCGCGAAGGCAGCGGACCGTTGTGCTATGCGGGCTCGCGGTGCTCCGGACCGTGGTGTCCCGGCGGCTCCACGCCCTCCCGATCGTTGGCACCGTACTCGGTGGGCTCGCCTCCGGCGGTCGCGGGGGGCGCGCCGCCCCGCGGTCGCCGTTCCTCGCCCGCTTCCCGCGAGGCCTGCGGCTCCTCCGCGCCGGGCGCCCGGCGCTCGCGAGCGGCCTGCACTTCGGCGACGAAATCGTCCCATTCCTCACGGATATCCGCAGCGGCCCGGCGCACACGCCGGCCGACCTGGCTCATGACACCCTGGGTGCCTTCGCCGGTCACCCGCATCTGCCTGCTCGCCAGCTCGGCGGCGGCGAGGGCGGCGGCGGCCCCTTGTACGCTCCATCGGCGGAGGCGCTTGCGGACGTCGGGCACGGCCACGATCGAGACGATCGCCCCGCCGACGAGCAGGGGACCCAGCGCCGTCTCCCCGAGAGTTTCGCCGAGCATCTCCCATATCGATGGCATCGCTCATTCCTCCCACCGCTCGCCAAGGACCGAGGCGCGGTGTCCGCACCCGCCGCCACGCGGAGGTCGCGACAGATCCTGTCTGCCGCCAAACGGGCACGGTGGCATACGAGCAGCGTGCCGTGCCCATGGACAGTTATTCCCCGCTTCGAGATGGTGCGACCCGGCCGATGCCGAGCGCGCCCGTGTCTCCGGGATACATATACTATGTATATCTCAATGGTCGGCAGATGAGCGCGGCACCGTCCACGATGCACGCAGCGGCGCGGACGCCGGGGTTTCGGCGGCTCCGGATGCTGCCCGGGCGCATCCGCGCCGAGATCACCGGACTGCGAGACAACCCGTCGCTCTCGCGGCGGATCGAGCGCGTCTTCCGGCGGCAGCCCGGGGTGTGGCAGATCGAGGCAAATCCCGTCACCGGCCGCGTGCTCGTCCTCTACGATCCGGCCGCCACGGGACCGCAGCGGCTCCTCGAGCTCCTCGGGAGCCTCGAATCGTTCCAGCGGGTGCGTGCCGCGCCGCGCACGCCGGAGCATCTCGAGCCGCTGATCCCGCGTTCCCCCAAGGGGCGCGCGCACCTCCTCGGCCGGTCCCTCACGCCACTCGTGTCTGCCGGGATCCTGGTGGGTGTGGCGATCAAGGTTGCCCTCTTTGGACACGACCCCCGGGCGCGGTCCGAGCGTCTCGGCGCCCTCTCGGTGTTTCTCTCGGCCCTGACCGGCTACCCTCAGTTGCACGGGCTGGCGAAGACCATCTTCGGCCCCGTGCGTCCCCAGCTTCCGCTGAGCGTGGTCGAGGACTACGCGGCGATCGCCACCAAGGGGGTCCGGGAATCGCTGCTGGGCCTCTCGGCGACCGCCGCATCCCAGCTGCTCGGTGTGCTCGAGGAGTCCGCGCACTGGCGCGGCCGGCGGTGCAGCGAGCAGACGCTGCACCCCGCCGGTCGCGCCCGCCTGCAACTGGGCGACGGGCGCGAGACGACGATTCCCGTCTCGGAGCTCCAACCGGGCGAGGTGGTCCGCCTCCGCGCCGGAGACCCGGTGCCCGCCGACGGCGTGATCGAGGAAGGCGCGGCCCTTGTGGACGAGCGGGTCGTCGGTGGATCGGCGGTGCCGGCGCGCAAGGGACCGGGGGATCACGTGTACCTCGGGGCACGCCTGGAGCAGGGCTCGCTGCTGGCCCGGATCGTGGCCACCGGATCGGGGACGCGGATGGGCCGGCTGCTGCGCCGGGTCCCTCCGGCGCGCGGCCGTGCCCTGCCGCGGAACGTGGAGCGGGCCATCCGGCGAATGAGCGCCGCGGGCATCGCGCTGGCCTGCGGCACCCTCGTCTTCACCTGGAGCTGGCGCAGGGCGCTCGCCGTGCTCGCAGCGTCCAACCCGTCTACGCTGGGGCACGCCGCGCAGGCGACGTCGGGGGCCGCTGCCGAAGCCGCGGCGGAGGCGGGGATTCGCGTCCTGCACCGCGGAGCATTGGACCCGCTGGCGCGCGTCGACGTCGTGCTCTTCAGCGCGGCCGCCCTCACCGCTCCATCACCGGCCGTAGACGCGGTCCTCCCCGTCGGCGGCGTGCGCGCGGAGACCGTGCTGCGCCTCGCCGCCTCGGTCCTGCGCGCATCGGCCCATCCGCTCGGCGTGCCGCTGCTCGAGAAGGCGCGAGAGATGGGCCTCGATGTGCCGGAAGCGAGCGCGGTCGACGAAGTCCTGGCCGTCGGCGTGCGGGGCCGCGTCGACGGCGCCGAGCTGCTGGTGGGCGAGGCCCCATTCATGACCGGCCACGGAGTCCCTCTCGATGCTGCCTCCGGCGCTGCCCTCGGGGCCCGGGGGAGCGAAGTGCTGTTTGTCGCGCGCAAGCGGCGGCTCCTCGGGGTTATTGGCGTGCGCGGGCGGCTCCTGCCCGGAGCCCGCGAGGCCGTGCAGGGCCTGCGGGCCGCCGGCGTCGCGGAGCTCGGCGTGCTGGGCGCGGGCCCGGCCGTGCCGGCGTCCCGGCTCGCCGCCGATCTCGGCGTCGGCCGCGCGTGGGAGAGCCTGGGGCCGAACGGGAAGCTGGCGCTTGTGCGGCGGCTCCGGCGGCGCGGGCACGTGGTGGCCGTCATCGGGGCGAGCGCCGGCGACATGCTCGCCATGGCGCACGCCGACGTCGCGATCGGACTCGACGGGCCTGGTTGGACGCCGCTCGCCCGCGTTTCCCACGCGATCTTGCCGAAGGACCGCCTGGACCTGCTGCCCGGGCTCCTGTCCCTGAGCCGCAAGGTAGCGTGCGCGCATCGCCAGCACATCGCTGTCGCGGGCGCGGTATCCACGCTAGTACTACAGCCGCACTTCACTTCTGACCCTCTTTGAGTCGGGCCACGCGGCGTCGGTAGTGACAGCGTTGCGCGCGCGCTTGATGACGACGCCGCCATGTCGACCACCGCACGGTGTGCGTGAGCTCCGGCGC